>JAEIGA010016953.1_pt1 | contig 11087 bp, 5 predicted proteins | sample 9270691 | NCBI WGS metagenome assembly JAEIGA01 (sample SAMN17057246, study PRJNA624740) | gut metagenome | biome: biome; isolation source: fecal sample | host: Bos grunniens | place: China: Xizang | collected 2019 | reverse complement strand
TTCTTGATTTTTTCTTTGATTTCTTTTATATAATCATCTTTTTTAAAGTGTTTGAAAGCTTCAATACATTTTTCGCAATGAAGAATAAAATTGTTATTGATTTCACCGTCGTAATCTTTTAAAGAAAGATGTGCAGAGTTGAGACAGTTAACGAGCATTTCTTCATCTTCAGTTTTTTCAAAAAGGTGTGCTAAGTTACAGAATATAACAGCCATTTCTGAATCATTACCCTTATAGAGTGAAAGAATGTTTAAAGCTTTTCTGAAATACCTTAATGCCTCAGTATAATTTTCTGTATCGTATAATGCCAAAGCATAGTTGTTATAAAATCCTGCAAAACGATAGTCGTTTTGTGGGATTGTATTTATATATGCTTCAAATGCTCTTACAAAAAGTGGTAAAGAGTCTGCAGTTCTGTGGAAGAAATTAAGAGTTGTAGCACAGTTAAGATACATATTTGCACCTAAAACTGAATTTTCAAGACCAAATTTTTCAAGCAACTCTAAAATTTCATTTATAGCACTAACTGCTTTCTTCTGTTCGCCGGTTCTTCTGTGGAACGAAACAACCTCGTTATGTAAAGTCATTTCTGTGAAAGAATCTGCTCTTTCTTTTGCTTTTGAAATTTGCTCTTCTAAATATTCGCCGGCTTCTTTTACCTGGTTTTTATTTAAAAGTTCGTCGTATTCATTTAAAATTACTTCAAGGTCATTATCGCGGTTTTTACCAAATTCTGTTGTAGTAATTCTTTCTACCTCAATTGTTCTTGTTTCAATGTTTTCAGGATTGTTTTCATCAAGAACAATGAGTCTGCCACCGTGTTCTTTACCATAAGTAAAGTAACCGCAACCAATAGTCTGGTAAAGACTTATTCCATCAACTTTAATGTGGAAATCGTTTACATGGTCGTGACCGAAGAAAGCCGCTTTAATATCACCCATCTTTTTCCAACTTTTAAGTTGTGCGGTGTGGTCCTGCTTCATAAATGGTGGGCAAGGGTATTCACGGAGTCTTCCTGAAATAAGTTTGTCACCGAATGAGTAGTATTTGCCGTCTTTTTCAACGACATTTTCACCCGGTTCTGCTACTTCCTGTAACTCATGAATTTCCTGCTGAACAGGAATATGTTGAAAGAGAATTGCAGGAACAGGTTTACCACCGTTTCCATCTGCTAACTCTTTACTTCTTTTTTCGTACCAGGCAATCTGGTCTTCGTGAACATAAGCGTAACCGGAGTCACCCTCGTCATCATTCATATAGTCGTTTGAGTCCATAAGCCATATAGAAAAAGCATTCCTTTTACCATCTGAACTTTTAATAGTCAGGTTACAGTTACCGCAACCGAAAACATCTGCATCATTAAGTGTAGAGCGACAGTTGTCGTAGTCGTTATACATAATCATCTGAATATCGGTGTAAAAACCAACTTCGCCATCGTGGTTACCAAAAACGAGTGCTAAAGGAATATGTCTTCTTTTAATTGGCTCAACAATTTTTGTAATAGTTTTGTGGATTAAATCGTAGTTGAATTCTTCCCAGTAACCGCTTATATTGTCACCACCGAAAACAACCAAATCAGGTTTTGATTCTTCAAGACATTTTTCAATTACGTTAAGAGTTTCTTTGTCTTTGTTTTCAGGAATTTCTCTGTTGTCATCGTCATCCATTTCAGGCATAACTTCATGAATATCTGTAAGATGCAAAATTCTGAATTTACCATCACTTGAAAATTTTAATGGTTCTTTCTCTGCTCTTAAAAAATTATCTGTTTTCCATTTATTTGGTTTTCCCATTGCCATAATATATCACCTAAAAGTTAAAATTTTAAATTAAAATGCCCAGTTACCGTTTATAAATATTGGGTATGCTTTACCATCTTTGTAACCTGTAATGGTAAGGTCATCTGCACCAATCATAAAGTCAACGTGAATCATACTGTCATTAACACCGAGTGCCTGGCACTCTTCAAGTGTCTTGCTCTGGAAATCGTCAATTGTATCGCAGAAACCACGACCTAATGCAACGTGGCAACTTGCATTTTCATCAAAAAGAGTGTTATAGAAAAGAATGCCCGTATTTGCAATAGGACTGTCCTGTGGAATAAGTGCTAGTTCACCTAAGTATGGAGCACCCTCATCCATAGAAAGCATTTTATCAAGCAAGTCTTTATTTTCTTTTGCATCCCACGAAACTGCTTTACCATCTTTAAAAGTAATTTTGAAATCTTCTATTAACTGCCCTTGGTAAGAAAGTGGTTTTGTGGATACAAGGGTACCTTCTGCAAAGCCTTTTTTAGGAGATGTAAAAACTTCCTGTGTTGGTAAATTAGGATTGAAAAAATTACCCGAAAGAGTTTCTTCACCCCCACCGCACCAGTGTGCTTCGGGAATTAAATCTGCTCTGAAATTGGTACCATTTGAACTTTTGTATTCTAAATAATCAAATTTTTTCTCATTAAGCCATTTTGTGCGAGTTTTTAAATTCTTGTTGTGGTTGTCCCATTCTTTAACAGGGTCATTGTCTTTTGTAACATAAACTGTTTCTAAAATAGCGTCCCAGAGTTTGTTGTAAGCATTTCTTTTAGTTTCATTCGGGAACACTTTTTTTGCCCACGCGTAAGAAGGAACTGCCGCAATAGTCCACTGGTCTTTGTTTTCGAGTGCGTCACTGTATTTTTTTGTGACCTTGTACCTTGCCATTTGTGATTTTTGCATCTTTTCGCGGTTAACACCTTTAAGTCCATCAGGGTCTTCGCTTTCAATGTAAATTCTGCAAGGAATTTCTTCTACCATGAGTTTTAACTTTTCTTCTTTCCACAAAGGCACTTCTGAAAGAGATTTTAAACTTCTGTATTTGTAATCAGTTTTTGTAATTGGTTGATAAGTCCAGTCAATGTCAACTCTTGAAGCACCTAACTTGTAACACTCTGTAACGAGTAAATTAATGAATTCAAACTGGTCTGCTTCTGCAATAATTCTTACCGGTTGCCCCTTTTTTATATTTGCACCAACTCTTGCTATAAGGTGTGCATATTTCTTCATAATCGTTTTTGTCATAAAATTCACCACGTAAATTGATATATTTATAATATTTTATCACAAATATTCCTTTTTTACAATTAAATATGAAAATAATATTAATTTTTTACAATAATGTTATTTTCATTGAAGTTCGAAAAAAAGTAGTATATAATATAATGTGTCGAAAAAAGTCGGAATAGATTTTCTGTTGATTATAAGAAAAGAGAAGATTTAGAATGAAAAAGAAGATTGCTATAATACTAGGTGTTATATTTTTGTGTTCGGTTATTGTCGGGACAAGTGTTCTGGCATTTGCTAATTCCACACAGAAAACAGTGTATGAAATTCACGAAAACAAAGTAATATGTTCGCTAAAAACTTATGACGAAACTGCAACGGGTAAAGTAACGATTCCTGAAAATTATAATGGAATTATGGTGACAGGAATTAACGAAAATGCTTTTTTAAAGTGCAGTGATGTGACAGAGGTAGTAGTTCCTAAAACTGTTGTGAACATTGGTGAGTTTTCACTTGGTTACATATTGAATGAAAATGGCGAAAAAGTAAAAAAAGAAAATTTTGTAATATGGGGCAGAGGAAACTCTGAAGCACAGAAATATGCAGAAGCAAACGAGTTTACTTTTAGGGTCAATTTAACAACACCAAAACTTGTTTCTGTAAAGAATTCTGTGGGAGGAGTTACTGTAAAATGGAACTGGACAGAGAATTCTGCGGGTTACAATGTTTACAGAAAAACAAAGAAAAGTAATTGGAAAAAGATAGCGTATGTTACAGGTGAAAAAACAAAGAGTTATCTTGATAAAACTGCAAAAAACGGAACTGATTATATTTACACAGTAAGAGCGGTTTATGGTGACGAATTGAGTGGTTATGATAAGACAGGCGTGAGTGTACATTATATTGCTACCCCCGTTGTAACTCTTAAAAATATAAAAAATGGTGTTACAATTTCGTGGACTAAAAATCCGAAAGCAACTGTTTACAGAGTTTATAAAAAGCTAAACACTGAAAATAAATGGACCAGAATAAAGAACGTAAAACCAAATGTGTTGTCATATACAGACACTAATGTGAAAAATAATCAGAAAGCATATTACTGTGTTGTAGCGGTTGAAGGTGAATATAAGAGTGCTTACGAAACAAATAAGTATAATGTCTTTTTAAAACCAGTTAATGTAACAGCGGCGAAGAATTCCACAGTCGGTATTAAAATTTATTGGGATAAAGTAGACGGAGCTGAAAAATACAGAGTTTACAGAAAAATAAATGGTGGTTCGTGGGAAAAAATAGGTGATTTTTCAAATAAATATCTTTATTATACGGACAAAAGTATTAAATTCGGAACAAAATACGATTACACAGTAAGAGCTATTTCAGGTAAGAGTATAGGTGCTTATAATAAAGTTGTTTCAAGTTACAGAGTTGATTACCCGAGACTAAAAAATGTCACTGCTACGTCAGGTGGTCTGAAAGTTTCCTGGAAAAAGGTTTCACAGGCAGATTACTACGGAATCTACCGCAGAATAAATAACGGCAATTGGCAAAAAATAGGTACTACAAAAAACAATACAACTCTGACATTTACAGATAAAAACGTAGTTTCTGGTGTGAATTATAATTATACAGTAGTTGCGTGGTACAAAAATTCTAAAAGTGCTTTTGATTCAGATGGTGTAACAGGAATGTATTTTTCTTCACCGAAAGTAACTTCTGCAAGATGTTTTAAAAGTGAAAGAATTGTTGTAGAGTGGAACAACGTGGGCGGTGCACAAACTTACACCATTTACAGAAATGAAAATGGTGACAAATACACTGCGATAAAGACAGTTGATGCAAATACATATTCATTTACCGATAAAGACATAAAAGTAGGGAAAGAATATTCTTATATTGTAAGAGCAACATCTTATTACGGAATTATGAGTGGTAATTCAAATGTGAAAAGTGCGAGAGTTTTAGACTTAAAGAAACCTATGGTGGCACTTACCTTTGATGATGGTCCGTCAAATGGTCCGACAACAAGAATTCTAAATACACTTGAGAAATACAATGCAAGAGCAACATTTTTTGTGGTTGGCTCAAGAGCAGGTAGTTATAAGTCACAAATTCAAAGAGCATATAATCTTAAATGCGAAATAGGAAATCATACCTATAATCACAAAACGTTGACTTCTCTTTCGGCAAGTGGTGTTTTAAGTGAATTGAGTCAGACATCATCAAAAATTGAAAGCATAACAGGAGAAAAACCTGTTATAATGCGTCCTCCGGGAGGCTCGTTCAATAACAGTACTGTAAAAAATAATGTTGGCGCACCTATTATTATGTGGTCCGTTGATACTCGTGACTGGGAAAGCAGAAACTCTTCTAAAATTGTTTCTAACATAAAAAATAATGTGCGTGATGGTTCAATAGTTTTAATGCACGATTTGTATGATTCAACAGCAAGTGCAACTGAAACAATAGTGCCATGGCTCATAAAAAATGGTTATCAGATAGTAACTGTTACAGAGATGATGGATGCCAAAGGTGTTACAATGCAGAACGGTAAAGCATATTACAGTGTAAAATAATAACAAAATCGAAATATAAACCGATAGCAGTTTTTAACTTGCTATCGGTTTTCTCGTTGTAAACCCTTTACATTTAAAGATAATTTATGTTATAATAAAATGTAATTTTATATCCTGATGTTATATTAGATAGGTGATATTTTGAATCGAAAAAAATGGATTGTCAGCGAGAGCAACAGAGATATTGCCGCAGAGATTGCAGAAAACTGTGGTGTTGACCCTTTTGCCGCATATTTATTGGTTGCGCGTGGTCTGACAGATGAATTTTTAGTTGAAAGTTTTTTATATGACACCGATATAATAGACCCGTTTTTACTTCCGGATATGGAAAAGGCTTGCGAAAGAATAAAGTCTGCAATCCACAATGGCGAGAAAATTACAGTTTTCGGTGATTATGATGCTGATGGTGTTACATCAACGGCATTACTTTACTCATATCTTTCTAAGAATGGCGCTAATGTAGATTACTATATTCCTGACCGTGCAGGTGAGGGGTATGGTATGAATATTGATGCTATAGAAAGTTTAAAAGAACGTAGCACATCGCTTATTATTACTGTTGATAATGGTATTTCTGCTATTGAAGAAATCCGTAAAGCAAAAGAATTATCAATTGATGTTGTTGTAACTGACCACCACCAGTGCGGAGAAGTTTTGCCGGAGGCAGTTGCAGTGGTTGACCCACACAGAAAAGACTCAGATATAGAATTTCGTGAGTGGGCAGGTGTAGGTGTTGCGTTTAAACTCGTTTCTGCTTTAGCTGATTGTGATGCCTATGACTTGTTGGACGAATATGGCGATATTTTAGCAATAGGAACAATTGCGGATATTGTATCTTTAAAAGGTGAAAACAGAATATTGGTAAGAAGTGGACTTTCTGTTCTTAATGATTCATATCAGAACTCAACATTAAGAAAAGGTCTTAAAGCACTTATAGATGAGTCAGGTACAAATAAAAATATGACTTCAATGAGTGCAGCATTCAGAATAGCACCAAGAATAAATGCTGCAGGGCGAATGGGTTCTGCAAACAGAGCAATAAAACTTTTACTTACAGATGATACGGAAGAAGCAACTCTTTTAGCGAGTGAAATTGGTTCAGCAAATTCAGAGCGTCAATCAACAGAAAGCGGAATTACAGAGTCTGCTGAAAAATATATTGAAGAACATCCCGAAATAAAATTTGCCAGAGTTATTGTTGTGGATGGTGAAGACTGGCATCAGGGTGTAATTGGTATAGTTGCGTCACGCCTTTGCGAAAAATATGGTAAACCGTGTATTGTTATTTCAAAATCGGGAGATATTGCAAAAGGTAGTGGCAGAAGTGTTGAAGGTTTTTCACTTTATGATGCACTTTTCTATTGTAAAGATATTTTAGTCCAGTATGGCGGTCATAAGTTGGCGGCAGGACTTACAGTAGAAACAAAAAATATCGACGAGTTCAGAGCACTTGTGAATGAATATGCAGAAAAGAATGCTTCTGCATTGCCGGTACTCAAATTGGATTGTAAATTAAATCCTGCCTCCGTTTCTCTTGATTTACTTTCATCAATAAGTATTTTAGAACCATTCGGTGCAGAAAATCCTCAACCACTTTTTGGACTTTTTGGTATGAAAATTACAGGTATTCAACCTGTTGGCAGTAATAAACATATAAGACTTACTGTAAATAAAAATGGTGTGAATTTACCTGTTATGCTCTTTTCTGTTGCACCGGAAGATTTTCCTTACTGTGTTTCAGATGTTATAGATTTGGCAATAAGACTCTCACAAAATGAATATATGGGTGAAACAAAGGTAAGTATACAGGTAAAAGATATTAAATTAAGTACTATGGATGACGATAAAGTTCAGGAAAGTCTGTTACTTTACGAGAGTTTCAGACGTGGCGATATCTTAACAGAAGAACAAAAGAAAATTCTTTTACCGGACAGAGATTTTTGTGGTAATATTTACAGATTTTTAAGGGCAAATAATGGATTTAGTGCAAACGAAGAAATATTGTGTTACAGATTAGGACTAAAAGAAGAAAAAATAGCAACTTTAAAAATTGCGCTTGATATGTTTATTGAGTTACAAGTAATAAATTTCCAGAATGGTAAATATTTTTTACCTGCGGAACAAAAAAAGGTAGTTTTAGAAAATTCTGTTTTATATCAGCGTTTGTTGAATTAAATAAAAATTTTGGTTTATGAAAGGAGGAAACAGGCGTGGATGATAATACATCAGTAAAAATTATGTACGAAGATTTAAGAGAACAGGCAAGTACACAATTTAATGAAGATGAACTGAAAATGCTTGATAAAGCATTCTCTGTAGCAAACGAAAAACATAAAGAACAAAAGCGTTCTTCCGGGGAACCTTATATAATCCACCCTGTATCCGTTGCAAAAATTGTTCTTGATTACGGTATGGATTGCGCATCCGTAGTTGCGGCGTTATTACACGATACAGTTGAAGATACTGACCTTACTTTAGAAGAGATAGATGAGATTTTTGGTGAAGAAATTACTCATCTTGTAGATGGTCTTACAAAACTCGGTAAAGTTCCGCTTGATATTAAAGATAAAGAAGAACAACAAGCAGAAAATGTAAGAAAAATGCTTCTTGCAATGTCGCAGGATATAAGAATAATAATCGTAAAACTTGCAGACAGACTTCATAATATAAGAACACTCAATTTTGTCGCACCACAAAAGCGTAGAGATAAAGCGTTGGAAACACTTGAAATTTACGCACCTATTGCTCACAGATTAGGTATCAGGGCGATGAAAGAAGAACTTGAAGACAGAGCAATAAGTTACCTTGACCCGATTGGTTATAAAGAAATTGAAGATAATCTTTCAAGTCAAGGCAGGTCTTATAAAGAATTCCTTGAAACAATCAAAAAGCAGATTCACGACAGAATCACAGAAGTTGTGCCGGATGTTACTATTGAGGGCAGAATTAAAAGCGTTCACGGTATATACAGAAAGATGTATATGCAGAACAAAGAATTCAACGAGATATATGATGTTTATGCAGTAAGAATTATTGTAGATAATACAATTCAGTGTTATGACTGTCTTGGTATTATACACGATATGTTTACACCTATTCCCGGCAGATTTAAAGACTATATTTCTACTCCGAAACCGAATATGTATCAGTCGCTTCACACAACAGTTATCGGTAAGGCGGCAATTCCTTTTGAAGTTCAGATAAGAACATGGGATATGCACAAAACTGCGGAGTTTGGTATCGCGGCACACTGGAAATATAAATTAGGTCTTAACGGAACTGCAAAATTTGAAGAAAGACTTTCGTGGATTCGTCAACTTCTCGAAGCACAGAAAGAAGCAGACGATGTTAAAGATATTGTAAGAACAATAAAGAGTGATTTAGGTCCTGAAGAAGTATTTGTTTTCACACCAAAAGGTGATGTTATAAATCTTCCTTTAGGTGCTACTGTTATTGACTTTGCTTACGCTATTCACTCCGCCATTGGCGCTAAAATGGTCGGTGCTAAAGTTAATGGTAAAATTGTACCTATTGATTATAAAGTTAAAACAGGCGAAATTGTTGAGGTTCTTACTTCTTCACAACCAGGTAAAGGTCCTAGCAGAGACTGGCTTACCATTGTTAAAACAAGTGGTGCAAAAACTAAAATTCGCTCATGGTTCAAAAAAGAACGCAGAGAAGAAAATATTGCAGAAGGCAGATTGCAACTTGAAAGAGAAATCAGAAGAAACAAGTTGCACTTTACTGATGAAGAAATTGCTACAATCATTACAAAACTCAAAGAAAGACAACACTGTAACAGTGAAGAGGATTTCTTTGCGGCAATCGGTTATGGCGGTATACCTATTACAAGACTTTTGCCATATATAAGAGAGGAATACCACAGATTAGTATCACAAAAGCAACCTGAACAAATCAAGGTGGTAGAAGAACCAAAACCTGTAAAACGCGCAAAAGGAGAGGGCGTTATTGTTGAGGGAATTGACAATTGTCTTATTAAACTTTCGCGTTGTTGTGCACCCATTCCGGGTGATGAAATTATTGGTTTCATAACAAGAGGTCATGGTGTTTCAATTCATAAACGTGACTGCCCTAATGTACCGCAGGATATTGAAAAAGCACCTGAACCATACAGATGGGTTGAGGCGTCCTGGAGTGCAGGAACGGAAACAAAAGAATTTAATGCAACTATTGCAGTTCTGTGCGAACCATCTGCATTTATTATGGCAGATATCGCAAATGTATTAGCAGAAATGCGTATTATGATAAATGCTGTAAATACCCGCGGTGAAAAAGGTGGCAGAGGTACTGTATTTATTACTGTAACAGTAAAAAGTACAGATTCTCTTAATGTGCTTATTTCAAGGCTTAAAAATGTACAGGGTGTTATAGATATTACGAGGAGAACTAACTGATGAAAGCGGTAATTCAGCGTGTACAGGAAGCAAGTGTAAAAGTAGATGGCGAATTAGTTTCATCTATCGGCAAAGGATATATGTTGCTTTTAGGTGTTATGAAAGGTGATACCGAAAAAGAAGCAGAGTTACTTGCGAGAAAAACAGCATCTTTAAGAGTTTTTGAAGATGAAAACGGAAAAATGAATTTGTCAATAAATGATATTGGTGGTGAAATTCTTTCTGTTTCACAGTTTACTCTTTGTGCTGATTGCAAAAAAGGTAACAGACCATCATTTATAAACAGTGAAGAACCTGAAAAAGCAAATGTTCTTTATGAATATTTTTGCAACGAACTTTTAAAAAATGGCGTAAAAGCAGTTAAAAAAGGTGTTTTCGGAGCAGATATGAAAGTCAGTTTAATAAATGACGGTCCGGTTACTATTATTTATGATACAGATTTATGGTTAGGGTAAATTACTATGTATATTAAAAGATTACCTTTAGGCGATGTGCAGGCGAATTGTTATATAATTTGTGATGATGAAACAAAAGTCGGTGCAGTTTTAGATGTCGGCGGATTTTCAGATGAATTGTTAAATGAAATAAAAAAATCGGGTATGGAAGAATTAAAATATATTCTTTGTACTCACGGGCATTTTGACCACATTGCAGGTGTAAAAAGGTTAAAAGGAATTTATAAAAATGCAGAAATCGTCATTGGTGAAAAAGATGCAGTTTTAACAGAAGATACTGAAAAGAATGTTGCAGATTATTTCGGGGCATCTTTTGAGTGTTTTAAACCCGATATTCTTGTAAAAGAAAACGACGTTTTAGAAATCGGTAGTAAAAAGTTAAGAGTTATTGAAACACCAGGTCACAGTCTCGGTGGGGTGTGTTATATTTGTGATGAAGAAAGATTTCTTTTTTCAGGTGATACACTCTTTAAACTCACAGTCGGCAGAACTGACTTGTGGGGCGGTAATATAAACGAACTTTTAGATTCTGTTGAGAAACTTATGTTGCTTTCAGACGATTACGAAGTTTTTACAGGTCATAATATTTCTACTACTATAGGTAGT
>JAEIGA010016952.1_pt1 | contig 11088 bp, 9 predicted proteins | sample 9270691 | NCBI WGS metagenome assembly JAEIGA01 (sample SAMN17057246, study PRJNA624740) | gut metagenome | biome: biome; isolation source: fecal sample | host: Bos grunniens | place: China: Xizang | collected 2019 | reverse complement strand
TTTCTGTATTATTTACTTTTTCTTCAGGAACTGTTGTTTCTGTTACAGGTGTAATTCTTGTATCTGTTAATCATTTAGGTTCTTCTGCATTAAATCCTTTCCTAAATCATTCTTTTATTCATTGAATAGTTGCTTTTCTTACATTAGATCTTCATATACGTGTTCCTTGAATATTTTCACCTATATTATAATCTTTAGCTCGTTCTCAAGCAGCTTTTCCTTCTTTTATAGATTCTTTAACTCCTCTTGCAACATTGTTTTTAACTTTTTGAAATTGGATTCAAGCTTTTGTATTTCCTAAAGCTTTTCAACTTTTTTTTAATCATCAACCTAATAAAGCATATATTCAAAAAGTAATTCAATTTATAATATCTTCTTCTATTCCCTCGTTTCATGGTTTACTTAAGAATTCTTGCATAGCAGGTTGTTGAATCAACCATTTAGGAAGTTCTTCAATTAAATCATTTACTCAATTTAGTATTTTAGCCATCTTTCAATCATCTTGACTAATTACTCATAATGTTAAATAAGTTGCAGGATTAGCAACTGCTACATATCCTTGAAGTAAATCTACTCATATTCCTATAAGATCTGCTGCAGAAGATTTATATCATTCATTAGTAACATCCCATGAAACAGGTTGAAAATTAGAATCTTGTATAAATCTTTGAGTATTATATAATCCTATAGTTTTATGTAAATCATAATCTAATGCTTTTTCTAAAATATCTACTCCTATAGAAACTATAGAATTTAAGACATTTGCTATTTTTTTTCAAGCTGTATTTTCTGTTTCTTGTCGATCATCAATTCCTATTCCTTTATTTTCATAATTAATATTTTGATAAGACCATTCTTTATATCTATCACTAAATCCTTGTATATTATTTTGATACCAATCTAAAAAAGATTGCAATTTATTTTCTGTTGCAATATTTTGAGTTTGTATATATTTTCAAGATCCTAGTGTGTTAATATCATATAACTGATCCTGATTATCCATTAAAGCTTTTCTTGCTTCAAAACTATATCATTCAGATTTTAAATTATTCCAAGTATTCAATTCTTCATCAGATAAACTATTTACATAATCCCATTTCTCATTATCAGTCATAGGAGTAAATCAATCTAATCCTAACATAGAAAAAACTTCTGTATCTTTATTAATCCCAGTAACAGGTGTCTCATTAGGATTAATCCCTAATTCTTTAAAAGGATTGAATTGTCCCCTAGTTCACATAACTGAATTAGATTCAGTTGGTGTATCTTCTAATGAATCATAAGTTGGTTGTGTTTCATTAGGATTAATTCATAATTCTTTAAATGGATTAAATTCATTCATTTATATTTCAGATTATGATTTAAACTATTCTATATTTCTTCATGTTGAACCTAAAATAGGTACATATTCTTTATTAGTAATTCCTCATTCTTTTGCCCAATATTTTAAGAAGGTTTCAAGATTTTCTAATTTTCTATTCATAGCATATTCTGTATCTCATGCTTGTGGTAAATATTGTAAGAAATCCATTGCCCGCTCTGATCAATTAATAGCAGCTCAAGATTCTTTACGTAATTTTTGCTCAATTACATTCACAATAGACATAAATCACATATAAGCAGAACTTCAATTTCACATTTGTTGTCATGCATTTATTTCAACTTGTTTAATAAATTGATCTAATGTCATTTTAGCTACATTCTCTGCTTTCTTTCAAACTGATTGTCAAGATTCTGTATTAGCTAAAGAAACAGATAATTCTTGGAAAAATCTAGCAGCAGCTCATTCCTGTAATAAAGAATTTAATTCTCACAATTGTTTTGATCTCCATAAGTTTTCATAAGCAAATCCAAATTTAGAGATATTTGTAGTTTGTGTAGCATTTAAATTTCAAGATTCAATTTTATTATCTATGATTTTTTCCATAGGATTAGATATTGTAGTTGAAGAAGATTGTACACTTGATTGCCATTGAGCATATTTATAAGGATTCCAAAATCATTGTCAACCTTTCGCATAAAAATCTTGTAAATTATAAGATGCTGTATAAACTTTTTCATCTCATCCATTATTACTTCCTACTAATGTTACAATACCTGTATTAGGATCATATCATGTAACATACATCGTATGTCATCGTTTTTTATTTACTCAATTAGTTCCATTATTAGTAAATACTGCTACATCTCAAACTTCTGGTATATAATCAGAAAAACTTCCAAATTGGGTAGCATACCAAGCTTTTTCTGCTGCAGTTGTTGCAGCTGCTCCCCCCTCTAATCAAACCATTCTAATTCAAGCAGCTTTCTCTGCTAAATTATCTGTAAACTGTTCACATTGTCATCCAGTTGCTCATGCATCTGCCATTTGATTAGCTTGATCTACTAAAGCATTAACTGTTGTTACATATCCTTGATAAGCTGTTCCATCATCAATTTGAATAACTTGTCCATTTACTATTTTATATGCTTTCATATTTCAATTAGAATCTTTAGCCCATTGTACTTGATTTTGTTCTAATTGTGCAGATTTATACCACATATCAAAATTAGCTGTGGTTTGTTGTAAAGATAATTGTTGTCTCTTTAATTTCATTTCTTCTTCTCGTTGCATCTGACTTACTTCTAATTTATACATATCAACCATTGCATTATATTTACTTTCTAATTTTTCCATTTCTGATTGTATTTCTTGTTGTCTGTTAGCAATATAAGCTTTGTATATATAATCTGGAACATCTCATTTAAAAGCTTTTTTAGCTTCTTTTGGTAATCAATCTAATTCATATTGTAGATCTACAATATCATCTTTATATTGCATCATTTGCTGTTTAGCAGTTAATGCTGTCAAGTTATTATCTATTTTATCATTTAAATTTTGTCTTACTTCATCTTCAGATCTTTCATCAGAATTTTGTTTAATCCAAGTCTCTTCACTATTTGTTATAGATTTTTCGATTTCATATATATAATCATTAGAAGCTGTTGCACTTCCATGTGATAAAGCATTTATATTTCACTCTGCTTTCATTTCCTTTATATATGCTTGGATTTCTTTATATTTTGCTGGATCGTATTCTTGAAGATCATATATAGCTTGATCTCAGAATGGAGTAATTCAACTCATCATTAAATTAGCTATATCATATGAATCCATTCTTTGTAGTGATTTATAGTTATTTTGTCTAGAAGCATATACTTGTGCTTCTACTGAAAAGGGATCTGTTAAAGTATTTTCTCAATAAGCAAAATCAGATCAGTTTGAATCGATTCCTAATTCTCTTCCATATATTTTTCATTCTTGTGCTTGTTCTGCATCAAATGCTGGTTGATCTGTTTGGATTTCTCAATCTGGTCCTTTAATCTGTCCTATTCTTTTCCAAATAGAAGCTACTGTATTTTTTCTTTCATTTTCTGTACTATTTTGAAATCAAGGTTGAGTATTTAAATAATTAGCAACATCTTGAATAGATGTTCTTCATGCATTATATAATGCACTAGCAATTTGATCATTTCTATTTGCTATATAATTAGCATTCTGACTATTCATCATTTGAGCTGATTGTCCAAATTGATAATTAGGATCTAATCATTCTAAAGTAATATTAGGATCATATTGTGTAAATGTATTTTGAGTATTTGCTCCTTCATATTTAGAATTTGTTCATCACCATAATTCTGGATTATTATAATAATCTTCACTACTATCATCTCCATACTCTGTTAAATTTACATTAGCATTTTGTAATTTACTAGGATTGTATGCTACTTGATTATCTTGATTTAGACTTCATTTCATTTGTTGAGTTGCTTGTTCAGCTGTTATTTCTCAACTCTTGATTTTTTGATTTAATTCTCTTCCTTGATTAATTTGTGCTTGTGTTACCATTTAAGTTAACTATTATAAGGTAAATTCAAATATTCTATACTCCAATAATTAGAATTAGTTTGTAGTGTTAAATCATTTCATGCTGGAGATCCATCAGGATTAGAAGCATCTTTTGCTCTTAATACTAAGACATCTCCTTTTAACAAATCCATTTCTATATATCATGAAGCTGTCATTTTTTTAAACAACTTTCATAAACTTATTGAAACTGTACAACTTCCATCAGGCTCTGTTCAACTTGTTGTTCAACTTAAAGAAGTATTTCCTTCCCAATCAAATACTGCTATTCCTCATGGATAAGCTAATCTATATAATTTATCATTAATAATAATACTTCAATAATCATCTAATCTATACACGTCTATATAACAAAATACTTTATTTGTTGTACTATCTAATAAAATTTCTTCTTTATGTGTTAATTTATATCTACCATTTTTTTGTATTTCACAACATAAAGGAGTGTTAATAGGTGCATCACTAGCTATATCATAATTCCAACTTACATAAGGTCCTATACTTAAATCTGTTCTGTCCCAATCCGTTATGGTTTCAAAACTCTGTTGAAATATATTATTCCATAATATTTCTATTGTTTTTTCTTTATCTCATACCACTAATTTACATCAAGCTTTACCAGTATATTTTTTTCAACTAAAAATCAAAGTATCTCTTAAATACAAAAATTGATCAAACACTCAGTGTAGTTCTAGATTATCAAAGTTATATTGTTCTGGTTGTAAATCGTATGGATTATTCATTTTTATTGTAAATCATAAATTTCATTAGTTTTTCATTTTGTATGATACCATAATTGTATTTCCCTAACAATAGGAGTAGCTTGTTGATTACTTCATTGTGTTATTTTTATTAAATATGTTATAGTTTGTCGATCAAATTCCATTCAGGTCTCTCAATTTTGATTTGTATAATTATTTAATAAATGACTAATTTGAGTTCTAGTGTTTTTCATATCTCCATCTATTTCCATAACTTTATACCATCAATCAGATCCATCTCAAGAAGGATTAGTATCAGTTCGTGTATTATTAGGTGAAACAAATACTTCAATACTTCAATTAGCATTATCTCATATCAAATGATTTAATTCATAATTTAATCTAATTTCATCTAAGATCTTAGTAAAACATCATTGAAAACTTTTTCCTTCTAATTCTCTACTTATTAAAAATCATGTTGATTGATATCCATCTTCACCCGTATCATATAATCTCATTCTATAAACTCATCCATAATCACTAGCTCCTGATCCATTCCAATAAGAAACATAAAGATAATTTTGACAAATAGCTAATCACACCACGTTACGTTTTATATTATTTAATTTTCGTTTCAAATATCAAACATCCTTTCAACTTGGATTATATTTAAACTTAAATACTCAATGTGCATCCGCTAAATAGAAATCTCCATTTATATAACTTGCATCTAAAGATGTTGGTCATATAAAATATCAAGCTTTTCAAAATATATCTTCTGGAACTAATCATCCTTTTCTAGTAAATATTTGAACTGGAGTACTTCCTATTAATTTATTAAATGAAACAAATCAATCTGTTCCATCTAAAGATTCTGTATAATAATCTATTCCATTAATAGAATAAACTCTCATTACTTTAATATTTTTTAAATCAACTTGATTATAAACAAAAGTAGATCTAAAATCATCGTTTCATTGATAATAAAATACTTTTGTACTAGAAAAATTTCAATCTTGTACCCAAACTTTTAAATATTCAAAAGTACAAGTTAATCCTATTATATATTGTCATCACCAATATGTTTGAATTTTTTTCCATCAAGTTTGTCCTGGAACAGCACTATTATTATAAAATGGACTTTGAGGATTACTTCTATCTAATTCTGGATAATAACATCGTAATTCGTTTCAACTAGCAACTATTAATCTTGAATTATTAAAGTTTAAAATATAAGTAACAGTATTTACCATAGGATTAACACTACTTGGAGTTAATATACTTTCATCTGTAAAATCTGAATGGTCATAAGGAATATAAGTTGTAGCAGTTCCTACTCCATTATTTAAAGGAATTGTAAGAAATCCATTTACTGATTCATTAGGATTTCATACATATACCCCAAACCATAAATGATTTTGAAAAGTTGTTCCTGTACTTGTTGTAATGTCCCATCATGGAATAGATCCAGGAGCTGGAATAGTTACTCATGAAACTGCAGTAGGACCTCATGAAGTTCAGGGTATACCATCCCAATTATTTTTATCAAAATAATAAATTTTTCATCCATTTAATAAGGGGAAAGCAAAAACCTTATTTCAAGCTTCTATTAATTGACAACCAGGTAAATATTTAGAAAAATCTGCTTTCGTACTTAATTTGATTCAATGTAATTCATCATCACAATTAATATTTTCAGAATATTGGAAACTATGTTCTAATCCATAATAATTATCTTGAGCAAATCCATCAGACCAACTAACCTGATTCATCACTTCCTTTCTTTTACTATATTTCATTGGATTTTCCATTATCTGATCCAATAATAAGCTAAATTAGCAAACTCTTCTTCGTTTGCTCTTTGATCCCTATTTAATCAATATATATTATCATGAACCGTTTTCTCAAAATCCATTAAAGCTCTATCAGCCATTTCTGGAGTCTCATTCTTTATTAAACAATAAGTCATATATTCCTCTATTGCATCAAAAAAATATCGTGGTAAATTTAATGATGATTCATCCGTATTTTTACTTACTTCTTTTGGCATAAAATTATACACCATTTGGAATCATCATGTTACATTCTTTTTTGGTGTAGGAAAAACTTTAATAGTATCTTTATTAACAAAAACATATCTTGGATATTCCATAGATATTGGATGTTTTAATAATGGTGATCCTATTTGATAACCAGGATTCTCTGCTGTTTTTGGTAAAGTGTTATAATCCCCAATATTAATAGGAGTACAGATCTTATAAATAGGAGTTCCATTTTTATCTATATCATAAGCAATTCTTAATTGAATTATACTATAGAAATCATCAACATTTTGTACTCATAACGGTAATTTATATTCACTAGTATCTGCTGTTATATTCTGAAATCTAAAACTAGTATTTAATTTTCATGAAGCATAAGCTAATAACTCCTTCTCAAATTTTTCCAATCACTCCTGATACCATAATACTACAACATCTTCATTAATTTGAGTATTTCCCCTCAAATTCTTTTTTCTCCAGCTTTGTATTCTTTGTGCAACCGTACCCATTGAATCTTTTTAAATATAAAACAATAATTTTAAGGAAAGAGGATACTTTCGCATCCTCTTATATAAAACTACTATATAGTCTGTTGCCATGCATAATCAGTTGTAGCTCTTGATTCTAATCTTACTAAGAAGAATGGATTCAATAAAGCACATCCAAAGTAAGCTTTCCATCAAATTGTACAAATTTGATTCAATGGATCATTCCATCCTGCACTTCCGTATGGTTTGTAGTATGTTTGCAAAGCAGAAAGATCTGATATTCAGTAAGCTCATTTTCTGAAGCAGTATGTAGGATATACTAAGAATGTATTACCTCCTCAATCTGTTACAGATATAGCTTTTACATTAGCAGATAAGTAAATATCAAAGTTTTCTACAGATGTAACATATCCATCTTGGATTCATTTATAGTTATCGTAAATAACTTTATTCAACCAAGTATTTGTACTTGAAGCTGAACAGAAATCTCTAAATACATTTGGATGCATTACAATCTTGAATCTTTCATTAGTAGCTCCTTGAGATGTCAAGAATGTAACTCAATCTAATACTAGATCAAAATCCATTGTATCAGAAGCTGTTAAAGCGTCTCTTGTAGCTGCTCATCCAGCTCTAATTACAGGTACATTAGAATCTGATTCTAATACATCTTGTACGTATTCATCAATTATCCTTTTAGCATTATGAGATAATTCTACTCACTGTTTTCCAACGATGTCTAGTAATGTTTCCATATCTAATACATCTGTGATCTTTGTATAATCTCACAAAAGAACAGGAGTTGCTGTAACTGTTGTTACAGTATTATCATGTCCAGAAGGAACAACACCTTCAGTCAAAGTTGCTTGAGCTAAAGTTGTTTTCATAGGATTTAATCTTGGCCATGTAACTGATTTCCATCATTTTTGAGAAACTGGAGTCTCTCATAGTTGCATGAATATTGTAGATGGTTCTCCGTTTTCTAAGAAAGATTTTCTTAATAATGTTTGAAGAACATCTGTTTGCAATGCTGAAGCATTAACGTTTGAGGTTTCAATCATTTTAAATAAATCGGATTAAAAGTTAAATATTAACCTAATCCTAACTTACTCATATTCTGTTTAATATAATCTAAATATTGCTGTCAATTCATTTTAGAAACGTCTTCTCCAGAATTAACTTCAGTAGGATTAGTTCCGAGAACGCTTTTAGATCCAAGTTCCTCTTTAGGTTCTTCTTTAGGTTGATCCGTAACGCTAGCTGGTTTTCAGTTCATACCTTTATACAAAGCAACCATTTCATCAACTCCTAAATTAGAATATTTATCAGCAAATTCATCAAAGTTTCCTTCAAATCATTCCTGTTTCAAAATTCTATTAAAGAAGTTTTTTTTATCAGTTGCTCTTCAAGATTCTAAATCAGAAATCTTAGTTTGAAGATCATTAATTTGTCCTTCATACTTTTCCTTTAAGCTAGCTCTAAGTTTAGCATATCAGGACTCCTTTTTTTCTTCAACGTCCTCATTTGTCTCAATATCAGTCATCACTATATTGGAAATAGAATAAAACCGAGTATTCTACAAACTCGAATTACATGTTTTACGACACAGCAACTTTGTCGAGTTATTATGAAGGTATTTCTTCACTTTTATTAACAGCATCAACAGCTTCTTGTTTTTCTTGCTCTGTAGTAAGATCTGTCACAATTTCAAATGGTTTATTAATTCCTTCTATAAATGCTCAGAGTATTTCATAGATAGTATATCAATGACTTTTAACTGCTGAGTAATTTCTTGCTTGCGATTTTATTTGCGACTCGCTTTCTTTTTCTAGTTGCAAGATCATCTTTTTTAAGAGCTGGAATGCTTCATTTTCATTCAGTGTTTTCAACAGATTTATCTGTTGAGGAGTCAACTCATCTAGTTCATCCATCTTTATCAATTTCATTAAGTAAAACAGATTTATTATTCTCCTTTATCCATTTTAATGATCTTCCAAAGTTTGTTTCCAGATGATACATCACCTGTTGATAAAACACTTCTTTTTCTAAATCATTATAATCTTTTGTGAGAATTTTAATATCCTTTTTTGAAAAATCTCCCATATTCATCTTATTCTGTTTTAAATAAGACTCTATTTGGAAGTTAAACCTCTCTTTTAGATGTCTAATAGTTGTAAATCTTATAACATCATCATCGTTCATATATTCTTGAGGTTTTTTTGATATAAATATATCATTAATTTCATCAAAAACTTTTCGTTTCATTATTTATTATAATGTTCTGATAAATATTGTTTTAATTCATTAATGATTTCCATATCAGCTCAATGTTTTTCTAACCATTCCTTATCTTTTTCATAAACATTAGTTCCAAATCCTTTATTTTTTAAATAAGTTTGGAATTTTTCTGGAAGTTTATACATAGGAATAGGAGATTTCAATGCTACAGTTTTAATAAATGCAGTTTTTTGGAAAACAGGATTTCAATTAGCTTTTCCAATTTCATCTTCCAATTTTTCCATTTTCTCTTTCACCTTTTTTAATTCCTTATCCAAAGATTTTTCTTTTTCGTCTTCATTTTTCTTTGCCTCTGTTTCTATTAATTCATCTATAACACTCTTTTCTAACTCTTTCTTTTTGTCTTTACTTTTACCTTTTGCCATTATTATATATTTAATATCTAAAACTATTGAACAGAATCCATTCCATTAACTGATAACATCTTTTTTTCTGCTTGTGCAGCAGATACTGGATTCTCTATTTTAGGTTGTTTTGCAGTTGGTTGTGGTGGTTGAGCTTGCATTTGGTCCTGTCCAGAAAATCCTCATCACATTTGAGGTTGTACTGGTTGAGTATCTCATCAAACATTAGCTTGTTTTCCTAATTCTCTATTAGCCATATATTGCAAGGCTGTAATTGCATGACGCTTAGCTTCAGTTTCCTTAGCCTTATTATAATATCGTAAACGCATGTGAATATTTGCATTAATAGGTATATAGATATCTTTATTCTCATTTAATAATAATACATCAGATTTACATTGATATTCTTCTAAATCTAATTCATTAACTGAATCTATCTCGTTTTCATCCATTCAATTAAGATAACAAAGTGTTTTTCTAATATTGTTTAATAAAAATCTAGGTGTTTCTGGATCGTTTACTAACATATTATATTGTTCTGTATAAGCTTTTAATTTTTCTTCTGTTTCTATCTGTTTTAATATTTTATCTTCCATAACAATATTGAAATTTCATCTTATATCACTTTTTGTAAGCTTTTTATAGGTTCAACTTAATCCATTAGTAACTGCTCTATATGGTTTTTTAGATCAATCTTTCCATCGATACAATAAAAATTCTCTATATAAGTAAGCAAAATCATAAGATCCAAATGCTATAATCTGATTTTGTAATGTTGTCATCATATTTGCATTAATCTTTTGTATTTTACTTTGAGTAGCTGTATTTGGATTAGAATTATCACTAAGCCCTAATCATTGTGCAGCAGCATTTGCAAATGATTCAGACATAGCTTTGTTCTTAACCATTGTTAAGGAATTATATATATCTGGAGAAACCTGTGTTTGAGGTAATTCATATACCATACTTGAAATAGGTTTAGTCAAATCCCTCATTTTAACTGGGAACCATCTATTTTTAATAGATTGATTCTTTAAAGAATTGATGTTTTTCATAAAAATTTCTTCATCAATGAAAATATTTCATCAAGTAGCTTCTCTAGTAACTTTAATTTTATAGAGATTTAGCAATAATTGTTCTGTTCTATGTGAATCTTCTATAATATTTATCAAACTTTGTCACCATCGATCATTAGCATCATAAGCAAATCCTGTAACAGCAATAGGTATTCTTTTACCCTTAACTTCAGGAATATCTCTAATATCAACAATTACTCATCAAATCATTAACACTAAATAATAAATTTTC
>JAEIGA010016951.1_pt1 | contig 11088 bp, 12 predicted proteins | sample 9270691 | NCBI WGS metagenome assembly JAEIGA01 (sample SAMN17057246, study PRJNA624740) | gut metagenome | biome: biome; isolation source: fecal sample | host: Bos grunniens | place: China: Xizang | collected 2019 | reverse complement strand
TTTTCTTAGAAGAAGATTTATTATTGAGATGAGAGAATTCATCGAACATGATGAACTTTGTCCACAAGAGTATTTGGAATCTTTCTATACTAGAAAACCTACGGAATTTTTTGCATCAATAAAAGAAAGATTACCGGAATATGTAAAAGTATTAGATCTAGAAATTGAAAAAATTGAATTAAAATGAAATATTTTATACAAAGAGGAGTAAATCCGGATTGGCCTTATACAATATTAGAAGAGGATACTTGGAAACTCGGTGAAGATATTCCTGAATGGTTATCAGATAGGGCACATATTACTATTCTTAGTGGAGATGGAATAAAAAATCTTGGAACAAGAGAAACATCAGGAGGAGGAATTGAGATAATTGATTCTGGAAGGGTTGGAACATTAGTTACTTTAGATAAGAAGGATTGGATAGTCATATTCGATGGAAATTCAGTAAAAAGTCTTAGTCCAGATGCAATGAAATTTTTATACAAATTAAAAGAAAAATAAATCAGAGCGGCTTTGCCGCTCTGATTTATTTTTTACTTAAGGTGTAGTTGTATATTTTGGATTAGTACAAGGATTGCTACAACTTGCACAATTCCCCGAACAACCCTGTCCAGACATACCTTGATTTAGTGAACCAAGTTTGCTCATCATTTCTTCAAGTGCTTTTCTTTTTTCATTTTCCTCTCTTTCCGCTCTTTCTGTTTCAAATTCATGACGTCCGAGAACTTGAATGTTTTTATACATCCAATTGAAAATATCTGTTACTATATATGGTATTTGTTCTTCTTCAAAGAAGTCAGGGTCGTAAAAAATTCCACTCTTATTTAGATAAAAATCTGAAGGGAATGGAATATTATTGCCACAAATATTTATTTTGATCATGAAACATTTTGGATCTAAAATATTTTCACGGCCAGGAAATAATTTTGTTTTAATAATTTTGTATTGTTCGTATGATACTACCTCATAAGCCATATCACTTTTTACAATACTTTCCATCTTGTTTTTATCAATAAATTCCATTTCTGCCTGAATATTGCTAATGTCTGCAAAAGCCATTTTTAATTCAGGATTAATGATTTCTTTTACAATTCTGTTTAAAGCTAACGGACCTGTATCAGATGTAATTAATTTGATTGTATCATCATCTACGATTGAAATTACTTGAGGTCTACCATCAAACATAAAAGTATCACCTTCTTCAAGTTCTTTCTTTTCACCTTCCGGTACCTTAGAAAAATTCCAATCAATTGCTTGATTTAACTTTACTGTAATAGCCGGTTCGTGGTAATAATACAACTCTTCTTCCCCATTCATTAATCTTTTAATAATAGTCTCATCTGAGGCTTTCTTTTTGTACTTCTGTGTAATTTTTTCAATTAGCATATACGATCCAATTATATATTATTTAAAATATTTTTTAATTCATTGATAACGAATTTTTTGAAGTTTTTTGGCTCTTCAGAAAAATATCTATCATCTACATGATTTATAGTAACAATAATTTCATCATTGAAAATAATAATATCAGTTATTGTATCGATATTTTCTAACTCTATGTAAGTTTCAATACCATATTTATATGAATTATTAATAATAGAGTGATTAGAAACTTTACCTCCATGTTTCTTCAATTTATTGATAATCTCATTAATTAATTTAATTAATTCTTTTTCCATAATTTTAAAATTTTACAATTATAAGGATTTAGGTGGAATAAAAAAGATTCGCTTCAATACCTTTTATATATGAAAAATAATAGAAATCAGAAATTAAAATTTAAAGATTATGAAAAACTTAGATTTATTACCACATAATCAATTTGCTGTTAATAAAGTAATAGCACATTTTAATAGTGGAAAGCAACGAGCGGCGATTGTACATCCCACTGGTACAGGTAAAAGTTATTGTATTGCTGCAATTGCTGAAAATTTTAATAATATAGCAGTCATTGCACCAAATAAATACGTTCTCGGGCAAATAGTGAATGTATGTAAAAATAGAAAAATGACTTGCTATACATATTCAAAAATTACAAGAAGTTCAATAACAACTACAGGTTATGATTTAATAGTCATAGATGAACTCCATAGAATGGGAGGAAGAAAATGGGAAATAGGCGTAAATAATTTTCTCAAAGCAAATCCTAATGCAAAAGTTTTAGGAACTACTGCAACTCCAATTAGATTTTTAGATGGAGGTAGAGATATTACAGAAGATTATTTTAAAAATGATGTAGTTTCTAGAATAGAATTAGCAGATGCTATGGTTTCAGGGATTCTCCCAGTTCCACATTATGTAGTTGGATTTTATAGCTTAAATGTTTTAGAAGAACTCGCACAACAAGAAACAAGAAATATTATAGCATTAAGAGAAAGAGTTTCAAGCATTCGAGAAAAGTGGGAAACTTCAAATGGAGTATCGGGAATTATTAATAGACACGTAAGTCCTGATACTAAAAGAGCGATTATATTCTTTAAAAGTATAGAAGACTTAGAATGTAATGGTCAGTGTGTTGAAGAGTGGTTTAGGGATGCTGGATTCAAGGTACATAAGACTTACACAGTTCATTCAAAATCTTCTGAAAATTTAGAAGATTTTGAACAAAATAACTATGAAGGAATTAAATTACTTTACTGTGTAAATATGTTAAATGAAGGTATTCACGTGTCAGGTGTTGATGTAGTAGTATTTCTTAGAAATACTAAAAGTAGAAATATTTGGTTTCAACAAATGGGGCGTGTACTTGGATGTAACAAGAAAAAATCCGTTATTTTAGATCTTGTTGCAAATTCAAGAAATACAATAGACATTGGATATATTAAGAATATTCAAGACATGTATAATAAGTCCAGACAAAAGCAACAAGATAGAAGTAAAGAAATTGAGGATTTTGATATTACTGATGAAACCGAAGATTTTATTAAAATTATGAAAGGTACTGATCTTGTTTCCGCATCAACCAAATTTACGGAATTATATAACTTTGGTTTGGAAAAAAGAAGAAAACCGGATCCAATTTTAGAAGCTGGTTTGTATAATACTTTAGTAGATGTTTATAAAGGCTTTTATTATAAACGTTTCAGAGATCAAGAACTTATAGAAAAAATTGTAAATCTTTTTAATACACTAAAATTTGAATTATTATTTAAAACGGTATAAAAAAAAATGAAGAGGGTTAATCCCCTCTTCATTTTTTTTTTATTCACACCATAAAACTACTTTACCTTTTTCTAAACTTTCTTTCACATTAATCACTCTTTGATTTTCAGATCCAACCCATTTCTTTTTTGGCGACTTTTTTGTATGTACAAATGGACCATCACACAATACATCAAGATAATTTAGTATCAGTCGTCTAGGGTGATCTTCGGGGAGTCTCATAATTGATTCCCAAGTATATCCAGTATATGCCCAAATTGTTTTCTCTGGAATATCACGTCTTAGATCTTGACATAATTCTAAAACACATTCCTGATTCCATATAGACAATGGATCACCACCTGTCAATGTTACCCCTGAAATATGTGATTTATGAAGTTCTTGTAAAAGGGCTTCATAATTTTCTTTTGTCCATAGCTTTCCCTCAAATGGATTATGAGTTTCAGGATTAAAGCAGCTGGGACATTTATGAGGGCAGCCACTGAAAAATAATACTTCTCTTAATCCATCCCCATTAAGTAAGTCTGAATGATATGTTTGAATTAATCTCATTTTTGATCCTCCTTTTCTTCAATTTTAGGTGTAACATTTGGAATAATTTGCTCACCAGTTTCCCAATTCTTTAAACCAAGTGAATAATAGTAGCCTGTTTTTGGATGAGGTTGGCCAGTGAGAATACAGTTTTTGACTATAGAATCAATAAAATTTATTGATTTTCTTTTAGTATTTGTTATATTTTCTGGAAACTTATCCTCCTTTGTTTTATATAGAAAAACACTATTTTTTATTTCATCTATAACTTTATTAGTGTTGCTTGAAAAACACCAAATAAATAACTTACATCTTCTATGTCCTCTACAAAAAGAGCTCATATTTTTATTTTCTATATTATTTTCTTTTCCAGCCTTATTTACCGATTCATAGGAATCTAAATATTTCCCTAGATGTGAATATTTAAGAACCTCTTTATATCTTTTCTTTAACGTATTCGGATTATTCATGTTCTCTTTCTGAGAACACTTAAATAAATTAATTAATCTATTATCTAATTTATTACAGTTTCTATGATCAATTACTTCATTGTCTAAAAGATTTGATTGATCCTTTGAAAATAATTTATATATAATTCTATGAACTCTTTCACCCTTTATGCTATAATATTTTTTATTTAATGTTCCTAAAGAATAATAAGTTATTTTATTCCTTATTGTTTTTATAATTCCGAATTCATTAAAATAACAATTATTATATAATTTCCAATTACAAATATCTAAATTAATATTATATTGTTTAATAACATTATGTGTATTTTTATCCATTAATTTCCAACTGTAATTATTAAATTTAGAAAAAGTTTTTATTGAATTTAATATATCTTTTTTATTTAAACAATTATATAATTCAGTTATTTCTTCAGAATCATTTTTCCCAACAAAAATTAAAGAATCACTATATTTTTTAATTTTTGTTGGCATTTTTCTATTTTTTATATTCTCTTTTGAAGTTACCCATCTAAGATTTTTATATGAATTATTTAATATATTCCTATCAATATGATCAACATATTTTCTTTCTGAAATATCATTCGGAATAAACATTAATGCAACTGCCCTATGTATTGAAATATTTTTCTGTTTTCCTTTATAAGTTAGAGTTGTCTTTTTATACCCATCTTTATCATATCGATATTTTAATATTTTATTAGTAGATATTTTTCGAATTTCTCCTAATTTATTTATTTCATATTGGTCTGGTGGAATTTCATTAAAACATGTAAGAGGAACGAACTTAGAAAGTTCGTCCTCATTATGATCTATCTGTTTTTGTTCTTCACTCATAAATTTATTTTACATATTTTTACGATCTCTAATTTCTTTTAATTTCATTTCATGGAATCGACTTTTTCCATTTCTTGTGCGTAAATAACTCAAATATCCGTTCCTTATTTATATCTGATAATCAGATAGCTACATATTTTTTCAAATATGAATAGACTATATCTTTTTCCACATTATATATGGAAAGTTGCAAAATAGTCGTTGAAGAACTCTCATTCCTGCTGATACTCTTTTTAAGACTTCCCAGCAATTTAACAACTTATCACTAATATATTACTATATTAGGGGACAATTATTTTATCCGACGGATTTTTACTAAGTTATTTCCACCACAATGTGGACATACATCTTCTTCTTCAGGAATATCATCTTTTCCAATAAAATGTTCGCCACAGGTTAAACAGTGATCTTCATTATGGTTTACTCCAAGATATAATCCAAGTGACATTCCATATCTTATCAAATCTATAATACCTTTAGTATTAGTAATATCAGGTACTCTAATATGACTAATACGACCGCCTTTAGATAAATCAAAGAACTTGCTTTCAATTTCCATTTTTTCGATTGGATTAATATCAGCAGTTACAGGACAATGGAAAGAATTTGAAAAATATCCTTTTGTAGTTACTCCAAGAATATCCCCATACATTTCTTTGAACTGTTGACATGCTTTTGGTAACCAACTTTCACCGGGAGAACCATAAATTGCAAAATTTAGGTGATCTTTTTTCTTATATTCATCAATTTTCTTATTAAAGAATTCCATTACTTCTAATGAAAAAGTAGGATCCTCATGAATTTCTTTTCCATTATGTAATACGCTAAGTTCTGATAAACCTCCATAACCAAAACTAACTGTGGCATATTTAATAATAGACTCTATTGTATCTTCTGGACCCAAATTTCCACCATAAAGACCACCCTCCATAAATGCAAGAGGATTACAAGATGCTTTAAGTTTGCTAATATATTCAACAGTTCTTTTAGAAAGTCCTCTTACAAGTTGAAGATAATATTCAAAAACCTCATAAAAATCTTTTCCTTCTATTTTAGCTTTCATATAAATCATGGGAAGATTAAGACTTACCACACCACAATTTAATCGATGTAAAACAAATTTATCATTTTCATCAATAGGACCTGTAGTAGATCCAGATTCCCAGATAGGACTGAGAAAAGCTCTGCATCCCATTCCTTGAACAATTACCCCAGTCTTATCATATACCTCTTTCAAATATCCAGAATCTATGCTGAGGAAATCCGGATATTGTGCAACCTTACTGCATTCTACTGCTAGTTTAAATAAGTCTTCAAATTCTTTTCCTTCACCATGAAGATTACTATCATAGATAAATACGAGTTTAGGGAAAACTACAGGGACTCTAGAACCCTCCTCTCCCTGTCCTCTCATTCTCATTTTTAATAACTCTTCTGATACTAATTTACACCATCTAGTTGTTCCGTGGCCAACATAAAATGCAGTAAAAGGAAAATCACCTCTCGCAGAACATACGGTTGAAAAATAAATTTCAGCATTTTGTGCTCCCTGTGAAACTTCTCGTCTTACTCTTTCTTCTGCATATTTATCAGCTTTTTCTTCATTAAATTCACCTCCAGCATTCAATACAATTTCTTTATACTGTTTGATATAAAAATCATATGATTTTTGGCAATATGGATCCATTATTTCATCCAACTGACACACCGTTACTCCTCCATAGCATCCAGCGGAATATGAACTAATCATATCAATCATTACTGAAAAGGCAGTACCTACTGATTTTGGTTCCACATATTTCATTCCAAAAATAGTAAATCCACCCTTCATTACATTGCCTATATCAAAAAGAGAACAATTAAAAGTATCTAAACGTGCCGTTTGATCGTGTATATAAATATACCCTTCCTGATCTGCTTGTAATTCTTCAGGAGTAAGAAAAATTCTACGATAACGTTCTCTCTGTTGTTCGCCATAAAGAATACTTCTTCTAGTACTAACTAAAGAACTTACAGCATTAGCATTACTTCTATCCTCCTTATATTGAAGCTCTAATGTTTTTTTATCGACTGCTTCCATGATTTTTAAAGCATCGATTTTATAATTTCGATATTGACGATAAGATTCTGCTACACTACCAAAACCCGCCTCATCAAGACTAACTTCAACAATCTGATGAAGCTTAGATACAGGAACCTCATTTCCCTGAATCTTTAATTTAACTAAGTCAGTAACTTGTTTACATTCTTCATCACTTAAGCTGAGCAATACTCTATCAGCAGATTTTCGAATAGCACACCAGATTTTCTTTTCATCAAAATTCTCTGTCATGCCTTTTTTCTTTTTCTTAACGATTATATTATTCATGACTTTTATTTTATTTGTTTTTAATTTAATTAGTCCCACTGCCACTAGGCAGCGGGACCTTCTCTTCATTCACTAAATAATATTAAACTCTTTGGTAGTATTTCTACTATCCTCTTTCTTTTCATATCCGAGAATGTCATAGACCTTCTCGGATTCATCTCTAATTAACGTGTACTCCTTAACAGAAGTCCACGGTCTTTTTGAAGAAAAAGACTTTGATTTTTCAACTACTTTACCTGTGATGGTAATGTTTACGCTTTTCAATACTTCTTTCTTTTCGTCTTTAAGAGATGTTGTTTTAAACATAGTTTAATGTGTTATTAGTTAATAGATAAAATTCTTCAAATTATTAATATATTCATAAGCATCGTGAATTTCGATTATATCTTCCTTCTCGATACTATTATATTTCTTTGTAAACTCTACATATTCTTCCTGTCTTTTTAGATAAGTTTCTAGATCTGGATAATATCTTCTTCTATTCGGCTCATTGAGAACTTTATCTAAAATAAAATCTTTATCAAGCATTACTAAGAGAATCTTTTTTGGCTTTCCATATCCAAGATCATTTAAAAGGTTATATTCTTCGTTGATTATATGATAAATATTACGATCATTTCCCTCAAATGTTCCATTATCAATCATACATTTTATCATGTCAGATACACCCCTCTCTATTACCCAATTATATTTACACAATATTCCTTCTTCTGCCAAAAGTTTCATATTCTGTATTTGTAATAATCTTTGAATAATAAAATCTCCATCTGTTCCAGGAAGTTCTGTAGGGAACAAGGTCTTTCTATAATTCCAATAGGGTTTTATATCAGACCAGATCTTTAAGTCTTCCTTATGTCGTGGTGCTTCATTAATTGTTGTTGCCTTCAATGCCCCACTCATTCCATAATAAATAGTTATCATAGATCTAATACAGGTTCAAATTTTTGTAAAAATTCATCCCTAAGGCGAACAAAATTTTTAGCAACCTCACTACCATCAGATTCATCAATATCTCTATATGTTCCGTTAGGCTCTAATATTTTATAAGCTTTATAAATTACAGCTGGTTCCCATTTTCGTGTAACCGGATGTTTCATTGTTGAATTGTAATCGACAACCTTGTACAGGTTGCCAGTCTTTATAAATCTAACTAAAAATTCATCTTCCATATAAAAAATTATTGATTGCAATTATAAGGTTTCACCAGGAAGCTGGGAGAGTTTACTAGGGAAGATGAAAAAAGAAGACCGCCGATTAGCGGCGGTCTTCCATAATTTTTTCAATGAAGTAACTTACTATATTATTAGTAGTTGATGCTACTTTATAAGACTTATCTGAATTAATTTTCTTAATAATTTCTTTTTTAATGTTATCTCCACTGATAAATACTTCACTAACTTCAGTAATTTTTTTACTAAGGTCCACATCCACTTCTTCCCCTAAAGGTTGTATAAAAACTATCATTGGTTTTTGGGTGGGGGATGTTACGACAAATTTATCAGGTACTATTTTATCTGACTCAATAATTACATAACAGTCATTAGTGAATGGTATATGAATTGAGTCTTCTACTAAAGGAAAATTTTTCCATATATGTGCACCTATAATCTCTCCATTACTGTTAAATTTATATAATCTAAACATCATAATATAATCAATTAATTTTTTTTTCATATATAAGAAAAAGAAAGGACTTCCCGGGCCTTTGGCCCGGGAAGCAAAAAATATATAAAATAGTCTTACAATTTAGTTTTACAAATTAGTCTTAAATGTTAGTCCTATAAATAAAACAAACATTATCTAATTTATAAATCACAAATTATAGTCATATAATATAATCATAAATAGTTTTACTTACTATTCGAAAATAGTAAACACTGTTAATGTGTCTCAAAGAAGACAGACCTATAATATTCTCGGACTCGAACCGAGGTATGACCTTGCCATATTTCAGACAAGGCTGCCGTCGCCAACTCTGCCAAATATTATAGATCTGTATTTTCTATTTAGTTGTTGTGTCTTCACTTGAATAGGAGATACAGCTATACTGACCAAAGCCGAATAGTGTATCGTGAGAAAATTATATAAATAAATTTATATCCTTTTCTATATATAAGATTTTGAAGGGATTTGAAAAGATAGGTGGGATTTTATAAATCTGGAATATTTTTATAAATACCATATAATACTAACCACTTTTTTACTGCATTATCTGATACTCCATAAAATTTTCCTAAATGAGTTAAATTACCATTTAATTCTTTATATTTCTTACATAAAGAAACTATATCAGGTCTTTTACTTTTTGATCTAAACTTATCGTAACATTCTGGTGAACAATATACATTTTTACCTGTAAATGTTTTTCCACATTCTGGACAAATTTTTTCTTTTTGGACTTTTTTAATCTTTTCTTTATCTTTTTTATTTTGAAGATATATGGTATTTAACTTTTCAATTTTCTCTTTTCTTTTTACTTCTTTTTGATCATTTTCAGAATTATCTTTTATAATATTTTTTCCTTTATAATTTTCTGTAATAGAATGACAATTTGGACATAATATTTGAAGATTTTCTATTCTATTATCAAAAGGGTTCCCATTAATGTGATGAAGTTCAAGTGCTAATTCTTTTCCTTGCCAAGTTGAATTTCCACATACCTCACATTTTTTAATTTTAAGACCCTCTGAAAATAATCTTGCTTTTAATGAATTAGTACTTTTATATGGAGAATTTTCTATTAAAATATCTTCTAATTTATACTTTTTTCCAAAAAATCTATATCTATTTCCTTGATTCCAGGCAGCACCGGTGAAATGAGAAGTATCTATATTATTTTCTTCAAAAAACTTTTTTATTCTTCTATAATTCCCACCTTCAGGTTTAAGTTCTAAATCTTTTAATACTCCAGCGATTGAAAGATTATTTTTTACAGATAGTTTTATTTTTTCTAAATCAAAATCATTTTTCTTCTTTTTCATAAATTTAATTATTTAGGTAGACATGAATTTTATTTTTAAAAATCACGTCTACTAATTCATATATAAATAATTTTGATTTTATATTAAAAATATTGGGGGAATTAAGAAAAAAATAATAGATAATACTTATTTTTAAGTATTATCTATTTAATTTAGTAGCCCGAGTGGGGATCGAACCCACACACCAAAACTAGATACAGGAGCTTCTACAAGTTTTCTCTTGCTGGACTATGTCTTAACCATATTATAAAAATAACTTAGGTTGCTGGTGTATAGTCTCTACACATTTAGAGAAATAATTTTCTCACTTAGCACGGCGTTATTTACATTTTTTCTTAATGGGCTGTAACCTTCGCCGTTTTAGCCAGCTTCTACATCAGAGGATTTCCCTCTGTGCATTCACTACCCCGGAATTTATATCTATCTTAGATATAAAGATTTATTTTCCGAAATCCTGTGCGTCTACCAATTTCGCCATCGAGCCATGTTAATAAATTTCTATGTCTTATATAGATTGTTTGTTGGTTTTTATTTTCCCTATTATAATCGAAATTACAATAGGTGCAAAGAAAGAGAAACTCCTTCCTTACACCTATAAGAATTTTACCGGATTTCAGACGACAGAAATGTTTGTAATTGGAATAACATAATTATTCTCAATACTCTTTTCTACTATCTGTAATAAACTATCTGGTTCATTATCCCTAAGCCATAATAAAACTGAATAATCCATGGAAAG
>JAEIGA010016950.1_pt1 | contig 11089 bp, 12 predicted proteins | sample 9270691 | NCBI WGS metagenome assembly JAEIGA01 (sample SAMN17057246, study PRJNA624740) | gut metagenome | biome: biome; isolation source: fecal sample | host: Bos grunniens | place: China: Xizang | collected 2019 | reverse complement strand
TTTGTCTTTGTCTAGATGATAACATTTGTATTATATGTTAGTTATCAACTATTTAGCAATATACTAGTGTATATATATTGGAGAACACTATATTTAGATAGTACTCTATATCTTATGTATGTTTCTATGTATCTTTTGCTAAAATCAACTAATAAAATACATTGAATATCAGTGGGTTAATAAATAAAACCCGATATACGCTTTGTATGTCCCATCTGGGATTATCTCTTAATCGAGGCCACTCAACTTTATTTAGGGAATTTAGGGAATTTAGGGAATTTAAGGAGGAGGCCGTGCAGTACGGTAGGCCCAATCCCTAAACTCCCTAAACTCCTTAAACACTATCAAAGGGAATTTAGGGGTATGCTGCTCTCTTTTCTACTCCTTTCTCTTTGCCCAGGTGTACTGCAGTGCGATAAGCACTATAGCCACAGGGACGATGACAAAGAGTGTCACCTTCTCGTTCATGCCACATAGCACGAGAGTTGTGACAACGCCTATAAGGAAGAACGTCATGGCGTAGATAACTCTCAAGCGCGAGATGTTATACTTTCCCGACTCGCGGATATGTCTCTTAATGGCGAAGTCTGCCCTGCCGAGTAGTAGCATGATGCCCAGCACGGCAAAGGCTATTGACATTACTAGTAGGTAGATATTTTCTGTTGTCATAGTAGCTGTTTTAGTTGTTCATAGATGGGTTGTAAATAGTATCCCAAAGATAACTATCATCCTCCTGTTGTTTGTCGCTCTTTGTTACGTTTACCTTATTGGTGAAAGACTCTACGAACTCCCACACAAACTCCCTACTAGGGTTGTTGAGGTCTATCTCCAGGTCTGGATATAGATACTCTGCATCCTCCACCGTGCCATATGCGGGACGTCTAAATATCTTGTGGCTTACGGTAGTTATTGTCCCTGTATTAGGAAGTGTGCAGTATAGGACATCGCCATAATGGCTTGGGCGGCCACCAGAGCGCTCACCAACTATGCTTCCGATATTGTTGTCACGCGCTGTGGTGAGAAGCAACATCGCACTACTAAAGGTATCCTTGCCCTGGATGAAGATTACATTACCCTTAAACAGACGCTCCTGGTCGAGGTTTAGAATGTGGTGTGTAGAATCTTGCGGTGCGGTGTAGTCTATCTTTGCATCTCTGTTGTGGTCGAACTTACGAGCCAAGTATGTTTCGCCAATCTCGAGAGGCTTGCCGTTGTAGGTAAACTCCTTATAATAAGGGTAGTATGTCAGCATTAACTTCGAGATACGTACTTGAGTATTGAACTGCTTTATCTCTTGGTATGGCTTCAACCACGACAAAAGTACATCGCCCAATGCGCTATTGCCACCGCTATTATATTGAAGGTCTACGACAAGAGTTTTGATGCCCTTTGCCTCAATCTCGGCCATCATCTCGTTGCAGAACTCATCGAAGCGTGCCAGCTGTGTGTATTGAGGATGTGTAACTCTGTCGGCAAACTGATTGAATTGTAGGTAGCAGATGCCCTTCTCCTCAAAAATCTCATAGTCGAAGAGAGTATTTCGAGGTGCTGTGACTCTGTTTGTAAGGTTGCTCTCTAGCTGGGTAATCTTAAGCTCTCGCTTATTTATCGCAGGTATTGCGATGGTAGTGTTATCGGCAAAGGTGATGTTTAGCACCTCGTTGCTCATGCCGAGCATTGCCCAAAAGTCGGTTAGTAGGAGATACTCCGTAACCAGATTTTCGAAATTGACCGCGTTGTCGGCACTCACAATCTCTCGTGCCGCGTTAAGAATCTTTTTTAGCGGCTTGCCATTAATGTATTTGACCTCCTTGCCGAGGATATCGCGATACTCCTCTTGACATAGGTCAATAATCGAAGGGGTATTACCGTTGATGGTAAACCTCACGGGGAATATCCTATCTGGCGAACTCCAGTAGTAGATTGCAGTATGTCCATCGTGCAACGTGGCTGCTACTTTGGCGAGGAAGAGCTTAAACTCTGCGATATCGTCTATTTTACCACACTCCTTATACATCTTATGCACGCGCTTCTGTAATTTAGCGCGATGGTCAGCATTGGCGTAATAGGGGTGGGTGTCACCAAGCATATCGGCATAAAGGAGCATATCTCGTTGATAGATGTTGCCCTCGGTGTACTCTTTCGAAGCCTCTATCTCTGTGTTGTGATAGGTAGGAATATTCTGACCATAGGCAATGCCCAATGATAGTAGGGCTGTTGCCAGTATAGATATACGTTTCATACTTGTTACGATTTTCTAACCCATAATTTCTCGGCAAGTGAGCCGCCGATGGCAATGACAAGGCATACCCACGTGCCATATTTGTCGTAGATGTCTGTGGCATTCAGTAGGATAATCATCGCCAAGAAGATGAGTATCTCTGCGGTGAATACTATGCGCCAACGTCTCATCCTCTGCTCCGAGGGTTTATCATCATCGGTGAGCGACCAGCGATACCAGCCATCCAACTTGCCCATAGCGCAGAGGATGGCAAACGATGCTATAACGAGGCAGATAAGTGTTATTATTAGTATTTGTGTTGAAGTAGTCATAGGTTAAAGGTATTGTGCCTTACGGCGGCGTTTCTCTCGGAGGCGCATCATAGCTATCTCCTCTCGTGAGCGGCGGCGTATGTAGCGCAGACGCAGGAAGCAACCGAGGAATATGACCCACATAATAGATGAGCAGATTGTCAGGTTTTGAGCAATCTCCACATCTACCTCATCTGCCCAAAGGAGTATCCATGGAAGTACGCTCCAAACAACGGCAATAGTACCTGTAGCTGCCGAGGCCTTCGCCCAGCAGGGACGTGGTGCACTACGGTAGTAGGAAAGAAATATTCCTATGCAGAAGATACCTATGGCGATAAGTATCTCTATCTCGCGATTATACTGCACGCTATCGGGGATGTAGTTAATGCCAAAAAGTAGGCATGTAGCGATAAACATCACAATATCTGCGAGTTTTAGCTTTCCCTCATCGAGGCTCTTGCCCAGGCGGCGTTTTGCAAGTTTCTCTATTCTGCCGAAGCGAATTTTGCCAAAGCTATATCTACTCTTCATTTGGGGTCTCCTCCTTTCTCTTTTTTGCGCGAGGCTTGCGGCCACTGCGCCGCAAGGCCTCGGCAATAATCCATTGCAGCTGGCCATTCATAGAGCGAAACTCATCGGCAGCCCACGTCTCGAGGGCATCCATAGTCTCGGCATCGATGCGTAGCACAAAGCTGCGTGTATTTGACTCCTTGGTAGCCATAGGGGATAGGTCAAAAGGGGAGTTTAGTTATGCAAGGTACCAGTGTTTACCACAGGCTGTGCAGCCTCATCGGCGCAGAGTACCACGAGCAAGTTGCTCACCATGGCTGCCTTACGCTCCTCGTCAAGCTCCACAACCTCCTCGGTAGATAGGCGCTCTAGGGCAATCTTAACCATCGACACAGCACCCTCAACAATCTTCTCACGTGCCGAGATGATGGCATCGGCCTGCTGGCGGCGAAGCATAGCTGCAGCAATCTCTGGGGCGTAGGCAAGGTAGTTCAAGCGTGCCTCGATAACCTCGATACCAGCGATTGAAAGACGCTCGTTAAGCTCATCTGTTAGGCGGTCGTTAATCTCATCACCTCCCGAGCGTAGTGTAACCTCATCCGAGGCGTTGTTGGAGTTCTCATCGTAGGCATACATGCCTGCCACCTGGCGCAATGCCGAGTCGCTCTGCACGGCCACGAAGTTCTCCAAGACGTTCATACGTGTATTAGAGCCTGTGGCGCCAATCTCTAGTGGTGCGTCAATCTCAAACACAGCGTTGTAGGCGCCATCGTTCTTAATCTTCCACACCACAACAAGGCCAATGAGGATAGGGTTACCAGCCTTATCATTAACCTTTATAGGGTCTACGTTGAGGTTTCTAGCACGCATAGAGAGCTTCTTGGCGCTCATGAATGGATTTATCCACCAGAAGCCAGTGTCGTAGAAGGTGCCACGGTAGTTACCAAAGAAGAGGAGTACGCGTGACTCGTTAGGCTCCAACATGATATATCCGCACATCATGATAATAGCGCAGAGGATAGACGCGATGAGTGTAGCAAGCGCCCAGCCGATAAGTACCTCGCTGCTTGCGAGAACGGTGATGGCGTAGATGGCAAGACCCACCAAAGCAAGGTTTAGTAGGAGTGCGACAAAGCCGTTGAGTTTCCAACCAGAGTAGGTGTAGTTTTTCATAGTGGTAGTGTTTTAAGGGTTTATAATTAATGTTTAAATATCATTATTCGTGATGATATCATTTTGATATCACAAAGATAGTGCATAAAATATCAATTCTCCAAATTTTTTTGCAATTTTTTTTTGGGGGGGAGGGGTTTTTTTAGGGAGTTTAGGGAGTTTAAGGAGTTTAGGGATGGGGCCTACCGTACAGCACTGCCTCCTCCTTAAATTCCCTAATTTCCCTAAATTCCCTATATATAATAAAAAGATAGAGAGCCTCTCGGTCGGCTCCCTATCCTCCTAATCGCTCACACCTCTTTGGTAGTGGTGTTGTGTAGGCTACTCCCTCCACTCCAACTTTAGGAAGTGGTCGTCTGTACTCCACACCACGCCATCGTGGTCCTCGTAGCCATCTTCGGTCCAGCTATAAGTAACGTAGCTGCCCTTGTGGAGTATCTGCTCCTTGTCTCCGCTCAAGCGAATATAGTCGCTACAAATCTCCAAGACCTTAATATCTCGGAATTTGGCGATAGGGAGTGCGTCGCCCTGTGAAACCTCTATGCTGCCACTTTCGGATGTTGTATCACTTTTACCTCCGATATCCTCTGTTGTGCAGTTACGCTTGAAGTGTAGTGTTACAGTTAAGTCCTTCTCACTCATATCTCTCTCGTTTTAATTGGTTATTTTCTCTCCTCGGCGCTCCACGCGGCGTAGGGGTGGTCTACAAGGTGGGAGTTGTAGAAGCGTCGCTCTCCCGTAACCTCTCGTCCTAGCCACTCTGGGCGCTCGTACTCCTCATCCACTCTCGACAGCTCCACCTCGGCCATTGTGAGTCCCTCGTTCTCGCCCAAGAACTCATCCACCTCAAAGGTATGACCCTCGAAATCAATAAGATATCGATACTTATCTATCAGCGCACCCTCGACAAGAGGTAGCAGCTCACGAGCCTCGCTTTGCGAAATCTCCTTCTCCCACTCGATGCGCGATACTCCGTTGTCCGTAGAGCGGCCCTTGATTGTTAGCCACGCACGATTGTCGCTAATACGAACACGTACCGTGCGCGAGCCTGATGCGATATACCCCTGCGTGATATGTAATCGGCTATGGGCGAGGTGCTTATACTCGCCCGTAACCAAAAATTTTCGCTCTATCTCGGTTGCCATACTACTGCTCGGGGGCAAACATAGGGTCCCACGATGGAAGCATTATAGGCTTCTGCTCCAGGAGCTTGAGGGTCTCTGCAGGGATATACTTGCGGTTTACCACCACGCGGAACATATACTCCTCGAACCACTCGTCAGTCATGATGAGGTTACCACGCCAGCCCGACTTGGCACCCCAGCTATTCTCTACCATCCACTTCTTGGCGTTGCCATTCTCGTCAAGGTCTACGGCGATGAGGGTCATGGCGTGTGACGAGCCGCTGGCAAAGGTACGTACACGCTGCTCCTTGTTCATTGGGAACTCCACGCCCATAAGTGACTCATAGTCATAGGTGTTGATGTCGAGAGTACCCTTCTTGCTGTCGAGGAACTTACCAACATCGCACGAGAAGTACATGGCGCAGTTATCCTTGATAGAGGCTATGGCGAGGGCCTTCACCTCCTCGATAGGGAGGTTGAGGTATAGCCAGTTGTCGCCATCGTATACGTGGCGGTCATACTCAATTTCGTATACCTTGTGGTACTCGCGTGAGGGGTCGTTCATCACCATCACAAAGTCCTTCTCGAGGTTGATATCTCCGAAGTACTCCTTGTAGAACGACTGTGGGGTGTAGCTCTTTGTAGATAGCACCTCGCCAGCCTTGTTGCGCATGGTCCACTCAAACTCGGTAGGTGGCACGCCATAGGCGCGAACAAGCATCGAGTATATCTCTGTAAGCATCTCGGTCTTACGTGCTACGGGGCTACGGCGGTCGCGCTGGTTACGTAGCTCAAGGCCATACTCGCGGAGCTTGAGCTTTAGGAGGTTTGAGAACTGCGAGGTGTTGTTCGACTGGTAGTTCTCGGGCATTATCTCCGCAGGCACCACGCCATACTTCATAACGAGGTTTGAGACGCCGGTAAACTGTCCTCCATCGCTGAGTGGGTTCTTGAAGAGCCACTCCACCTGACGATCCTCCATTGCGAGGTGCTTGGTATCGATTACGGCCTGCAGGAAGAGGTTACACTTCTCGAGCTGGTCGTAGAAGAAGAGGTAGTTTTGCGAGAATGTCATCTCGGCGAGGTCATGCTCGGCAATTATCCTGGCACGCAAGACGTTGAGGCCTGTGAAGAGCCAGCAGTGTCCCGACTGATGTTGGTCGGTGATGCCCTTTGTCACTACGCGGTGTGAGAAGTTGGTGTCAATCATTGCGAGGTTCTCGGCATTTGTGGCAAGCTCGGCAATGGGGTTTATGGCCATGGCGTTACGTGCTGCACGCTCTGCGGCGCTCTTGCTCTCGCCGGTGCGAATCTGCTGAAGCATCTCGGCGGTGATGCCCCCCTTATCCTGCTGGGCATGGAGCATGCCCGATGCTAGGAGGGCTAGTGATAGTAGTACTATTCTCTTCATAGCTTTTAGTTTAGTAAGATTATTATGTCGTAAAGATATAAATTTCTGTTGAGAATAACTAATTTTTTCCTATATTTGTAGAAATAATAATGACAACATAATTTATGAAGGGTATTATGAAGTGCTTTGATGCTATAGCTGCCTTTGTGCGTGACAATAATAAGATGATAGATGTCGTGGCCCTCGTTGTGGGCTTTGCATCTATAGTGTTGGCCCTGTTGGTGGATGGCGATAGCTCGGATATGCTCACCTCGTGGAGCATCACCCTCTCGTGTGTGGCATCGGTGATGGGTGTCGCCTATCTTGTTGCTGCGGTGCGCCTATGCTACAAGATGATAGAGTTTGATAGGCTCATTGTCGAGGGTAACTACCTCCTTAAGGTTGTGACTATCGTGGTGCTAATACCCTCTACCATAGCCACTTTGCTGTGGCTCGGAGGCTCCATCGCCCAGTGGTATAACCCCTCTGTGGCAGATGCTGCGGAGGTTGCCATGGCCACCGAGGGTAGCCGCACCCTTGCCGATATCTTTCGCGCGGTGTATGCACACTATATGGATGTGTCGTTTCCCAAGAGCGTGGAGGATGGCGTAGATAGGGTCTTTGTGGCGCTCTTTGCCATCTTGGGAGTCCTTCTTCTGAATGGACTCATGGTTTCGACAATCATCGGCTGGGTAGATGGCCGCAAGGAGCGTTGGAGTAGGGGTTACATACACTACAAGGTGCGCCACCTTGGCAAGCACGCCTTTGCTGTGGTCATAGGCGCTAATGAGGTTGCCGCGTTGGTTGTGAAGCGTCTTCTGGCGCAGGATGACGGCACTAGGAATAGATATGTTGTGCTACACACCTCGCGAGACCCCGAGGCGGTGCGTGAGGAGCTTATGTCGCACCTTGCGGAGGCGGAGATGAGGCGCATAGTGATATATCAGGGTCTGCGCGACTCCATGAGCGAGATTGAGAAGCTACACCTAGAGTGGTGTAACGAGGTGTATGTGCTTGGTGAGGCAACGAAGAATGATGGTGGCGACAGCTCGCACGATGCTATGAATATGCGCACCATAAACCTCATTGCTAACTACATGGCGCATCGTGGTACGGCGCTGGCTGCCAGGGTCTTGGCGTGTGGCGAAAAGCCCAAAAAGCTGAAGTGTAGGGTGATGCTGGAGTATCAGACCACATATAGGATATTGCAGTTTGCCGATATCCCCGAGAGGGTGAAGCAAACCCTCGACCTTATACCCTTCAACCGCTATGAGTCGTGGGCGCGTAAGGTGATGGTGGAGGGTGCCGCGCATAACAACCTTGCCGATGTGAACTCCGCTGATGAGTCGATACGCTACACGCCTCTGGATGGCTGTGAGGGTATCGCCACAGAGAGTGACGACCATGTGCATCTGGTGATTGTGGGCATGACAAAGATGGGTGTGGCCATGGGTGTTCAGGCGCTGCTGCAGGCGCACTACCTAAACTATGCCCATAGCGAGATGTGTGGCGATGTGGCGAAGATGAGTAGCCGCCGCACACGTATCACATTTATAGATGCTAATGCCTCGCAGCAGATGAACTTCTTTAAGGGTCGCTACGAGAATCTCTTTAGCCTGGTGCGTCACCGCATAGTGAGCAAGTATATCCTCCCAGACGTAGATAGTGGGTGGAACGACCCCATTATGGATGATGATAAGATGAATCACCTGCTCGGTGGCTACAAGCATAACTTCTTGGATGTGGAGGTAGACTTTGTGGAGGGAGGCCTCGAGGATGATAGGATCCGTGACTACCTCCGTGAGCTGTGCGATAGCCGTGGTAGTGAGTGGGTAAGGAGTGCGAAGCTCACCATCGCCGTATGCCACGAGGAGACGAGCGAGGCTCTGGCAAGTGCGCTCTATATGCCTGTTGAGGTGTATGAGAAGGTGCAGCAGGTGTGGGTATATCAGCGCGAGTCGGCAGATATAATCCTCAACCTCACCAAGGCCAAGGATGGCGATAGCCGATACCACAAGCTCCGCCCATTTGGAATGCTCTATGGTGGCTATGTCGATGATGATAGCTACACGCAGAAGGCTATGGCCGTAAATGAGGCCTATAAACTCAAAGGGGCAACACTTACCCCAGAGCGACTTGGGGAGCTAGAGAGGAGCTGGGATAGCTGTAGCATGGCCGAGAAGTTCTCCAACTACTACTTCGTGGACTCCATAGCGCAGAAGCTTCGTGCTGTGGGTGCTACATTAAGTCGTGAGGATATCGTAGCGCAGTTTGCGGCACATGGCGAGGAGCTAGCACGCATGGAGCATAATCGCTGGAATATCCAGGAGCTTATCCTTGGCTTTGCGCCGTGTGATAGGGAGAGCGTAGCAGAGATTCAAAAGGCATTGATAAAGTGTAGACTACAGCTGGAGTCTGCGGACATGGAACTACAGAAGGGGCAGATTAACGAAGCACAACATAGCGAACGTGTTAAGGGTGCCAAGGCGGCGTTTAAGGCTACGAAGATGCTCTACCGCAATAGCATACGCCACATGCACAACTGCATCTGTGCCTTCGACAACATCGATAGGGTAGACATCGGCGCCAAGGAGTATGACGCGATGCTAAATGGCGCAATCCCCGACATCCTACACCTTGTGGATGGCCTGGAGTAGCTAGTCATCGGAGCCTAGGACGCGGTTACGGCGATAGGTGAGTGCTGCGGCTACGGCCAGGAGCAGTGTTGCCATGGCGTTGAAGCCAAAAGCGAAGCGTGGCGAGGAGGTGTCAAAGATGTGGTCTACGCCATCTATGATAAATGGTGCTACGAGGATAGCGGCGTAGTTTACCGACATGACAATAGAGAGAGCCAACGTGGCGAGGTGGGGCGGCGCATTTGTAGCCGCCTTGTCGTATATTATAGGCTGCATGATGCCATAGCCGATGCCCGTAAGCACCACGCCCACGATGAGCCACAGCGCCGTGGTGGGCAGCAACGCTATCACCGCAAGGCCACACCCCATCATCACTAGCGACCATAGGTTTGTCAGCGCCCCACATATCGCTATTATGCGGTTTAGGATAAATCCTGGGGCCATTATGGCGAGGAAGAAGAGCGAGATGATAACCCCCGAGGTGGTGTCACTCATGCCCCCCTTTGCCACGAGGTACGAGGTGTTGAAGGTGACCACCAACGAGCAGTAGGTGATGGCGAAGTAGAAGAGCATGAGGCCTACTATCATGCCACTGTTGAGGCCTCCCTGACGATGCTGTGCGCTTGATGACGGCTCTGGGGAGGGCGTGGTGTGGCTCAACGCAGGTATCAGCAGCAGCGTTATGGCTGGCAGGAGGTATACCGCAAAGGCGTAGCTCCACTTCCACTCTGCGAGCCACCCTGTGAGTGCTGTGGCCACCACAAGCGTCAGGTTGTTCACCGCGGAGCTTATGCCCAGCTGCTTCACACGATACTCCGCAGTGAAGTAATCGACAATAAACCCCGTAGAGAGGGGTATGATGATGCCAGCGCCGATGCCCATTATAGCACCCATCACCACAAGCTCTATGAGGCTTCGCGAGAAGAGCGACCCTATGCCACTGATAAGAAATATCACACACCCTGTGACGAGAAGCTTTATCTTGTTTCCCCTCACCGACCATCGCCCTGCGAGTAGCATAAAGGGTATTATGAGCAACGAGGGTAGCGACTCAAGCATCTCCACCTCGAGCTTGCTTGCCTCGGGGAATATGTTATCTAAATCATTGAGTATTGGCGATATAGCCAACCCTGGCAGCGACACCACCGCCGATATCGAGAGTATGGCCACAACAGCGATAGCTGATATTGAGCCTTTGCCTGTAGTGATTTGCATGTAGTTGGTTTTTTTGTGGGGAGAGGAACAAAAAGTGTACCATGTATGCTGTTACCGTCATTGCGAGGCTGTCAAGCCGTGGCAATCTTTTTTATTAGGGAATTTAGGGAAATTAGGGAATTTAGGGAGGAGGCAGTGCTGTACGGTAGGCCTAATCCCTAAACTCCTTAAACTCCCTAACAAAAAACACACCGCTAACACCGCTAACACCGCGCACATCGCGCACACCGCGCACACCGCTAACATCGCTAACATCGCGAACACTGCGAACATCGCGAACATCGCGAACATCGCGCACATCGCGCACATCGCGCACACCCCCGAACGTGTGTGTTTTTGTGTTTTTGTGTTTTTGTTGTGATAAGGGGTCATCTACTGCCGCTAACGAATTATCTCGCCAATAGGCAGTACGCCTAGTACAGCCCATCGTCTCGAAATTCGCCGAGCGTTGTATCTGACACCCTTCTGACAACAAAAAGGTCTCGCGCTAGGGAAGGTTGTTGTCATCG
>JAEIGA010016949.1_pt1 | contig 11089 bp, 8 predicted proteins | sample 9270691 | NCBI WGS metagenome assembly JAEIGA01 (sample SAMN17057246, study PRJNA624740) | gut metagenome | biome: biome; isolation source: fecal sample | host: Bos grunniens | place: China: Xizang | collected 2019 | reverse complement strand
TCTCCATACTCATCGTACATGGCAAAGTCTGAGAGAGCAACAAAGGGGTAGCCATTGTTGTTAGAGTTATTACCATTCTGCTTGATGACGAAGCGGAGCTTCTGCAGCGGGTAGTCGAAAGCGTAAGTCTTTGACTTGAAGTGTGCCAAGCCATTCTCATCGAGGTATGAACCCCTCATGATGGTCTTGTTGTTCAGGGGCTCAGAGCTGCGAGCTATCGTGAGGGGGAACTCATCTGCGGTGTTGGGGGTGTCGATGAGCTCGTCAATCTGGCGGAACAGTGCGTTACTGCTAGAAATGGCCTCTGCAGCGGTGATGAGGCCCTCTTCCAACTGGCTGAGGATGTCGCTTACGCCGTTGAGGAGCTCATTCATTCTGTCGGACATCTCTTCAGTGTACTCGCCCACGTTGTCGCCAATCTCGAGGTCATCGATGCGCTCACCGTAGAGGTCGAGGTTGTTGTATACGTTGTCGAGCTCCACGCTAGCGATAGCTTCTGTCATGTACTTGGCGATGGTGTCAATCTCTGCGCGCTCCACGTTGCCTTCGTTGTATGCTGTCTCTGCCTCCTCGATGAGAGTGTTCAGTGTAGCCACTGCTTCGGCAACAAATTCAGACCACTCCTGACTAGCCACCTCCTTGGCGTTCTTCAGTGTCTGCGCCAGCTTGGTGTAGTCCTTGCTCGAATTCAAGGCCTGGCGGATGCCCCAATAGAGAATCTCGTCAGCAGTGTAGAGCTCGGCATCTGTGGTGAGTGTCTTGGCGGTCTCGATGGCCTCGTTGAGGGCAGCCAATGTGCTGGCATTCATCTTGTGATGCAGGCAGGTGTCGGCAATGGCGAGAGTGTTTGCGATGTCAATCTTGGCCATTTCGTCAAGTGCTGCAGCAGGTTCCTTATCACCAAAGAAATAGAGCGTAGCATTGTCGAGGATGACAAAGCTGGCATTAGTTTCTGTTAAGTCCACACCTACCCTCAAGGTTCCGTCGGTGACAGCAACAGCCACGTTGAACTTGGCAGCATGAGCCCAGACAGTGTCCATGTTCTGCACTGTGTTGGTAGCTACGCGAGTGGTGGCATCGTTGGCAAAGATAGTTACACCCTCGATGGTTTCCCTGTTCTCAATACTCTGCTGGTCGGTAGCTGCCATATAGGCACCGAACACATAGGTTCCGTTGGGAAGATTCTTCAGGGTCTGCGAGAGAGAAGTGTTTGTGGCAGGCTCAGCGTTGGCCTTCCACACCTCGAGGCACAGGTTGTTCATGCCGTAGTAGCTAGGCTGGGAAGCTTGATTTTTGGTGGTCTTCTTCCAAATGTCAGTGCCATCAAAAGTGATGTCCCAACCGATGATGCCCTTCTCCATGTCGGCATTGAGCACCTTGTTGGTCACATTTGTCTGAGCAAAGCTAGCAGCAGAGAATGCTGCAATGGCGCCAATGCTCAACATACGTAATGCTTTTTTCATGTTGTTGATGTTTTGTGTTAATAATAGTGTTGATAATTAATAATCTATGGAGGTATATGTGAGGACTTTGCCTCATTTTATAATGCGTTAATCGTTAGCTTGTAATGATGGTTCTTATCCAATAGTATATTTGACTGCAAAAATAATGCTTTTTCTTGATACTAATATAAGATTTAACATTTAATTTATAGGGGGTGTGATTTGTTTATTATTTTGGCAACACCATTGAAAGGGGAGTCTTACCAAGCACATGTTTTTTGAAATATCTTTGACCGATTGTTTGTCCGCTTCGTGGAAATCCTCTATTTTTGCACTAAAACCAAAGAAGCAATCAATGAATAGATACATATCGCAATCGCTGAATCTAGCAGAACAAGCTGTGGCAAATACGCTGAAGCTACTTTCTGAGGGGGCTACGATACCCTTCATCAGTCGTTATCGTAAGGAGGCGACGGGTGGGCTTGATGAAGTACAAATAGCAGCCATCGACACGGCACACAAGAAACTCGTGGAACTGGAAAAACGGAAAGAAACCATCTTTGCCACCATTGACGAACAGGGTAAACTTACCGACGAGCTACGCTTGCGTATTGCTCGGTGCATGGATGCCACAGAACTGGGGGATATATATCTGCCTTATAAACCCAAGCGACGTACTCGCGCCGAGGTGGCACGCACCAAGGGGCTGGAGCCGTTGGCGAAGATGCTCATGGCGCAGAACGCTGCTGGTGTGGAGTCCATGGCTATGCGTTTTGTGAAAGGTGAGGTGAAAGATGCCAATGAGGCGCTGCAAGGCGCACGTGACATCATTGCCGAGTGGGTGAACGAGAGCGAACGCTCAAGAAATGCTGTCCGCAACATCTTTGCTCGCGAGGCACGCATCATTTCCAAGGTCGTGGCGGGGAAGGAGGCCGAGGCCGATAAGTATCGCGACTATTTTGACTGGAGCGAGCCGCTAGCACGCTGTTCATCGCATCGCATGCTGGCCATTCGGCGTGGCGAGAAGGAGGGATTCCTCCGTGTGACCATCGCCCCTGCCGATGATGCCCTCATTATGGAACGCATTGAACGACAATATGTACGGTCGCAGGGCGAGTGTGCTGAACAGATAGCCTTGGCCGTGCGCGACGGATATAAACGTCTGCTGCGACCATCTATCGAAACTGAGTATGCAAACAGCTCTAAGGAGAAAGCCGACGAGGAAGCTATCCGAGTGTTTGCTGCCAATCTGAAGCAATTGTTGCTGGCGGCTCCCCTCGGACAGAAACGTGTGCTGGCCATCGACCCAGGCTATCGTACGGGATGCAAGGTGGTGTGTCTGGATGCGCAGGGGAATTTGCTGCACAATGAAACCATTTTCCCACATCCGCCCAAGTCGGACTATGCCGGTGCAAGCCGCAAACTTGTTCGTCTGGTGGAGCAATATAAGATAGAGGCCATATCGATAGGTAACGGAACGGCTAGTCGAGAGACTGAGCAGTTCGTCACTTCGCAGCGCTATGACCGTCCTCTACAAGTGTTTGTTGTAAGCGAAGATGGTGCCTCCATCTATTCGGCTTCGAAGGTGGCACGCGATGAGTTTCCCGACTATGATGTCACGGTGCGTGGCGCTGTATCCATCGGCCGCAGACTGATGGACCCTCTTGCCGAATTGGTCAAGATTGATCCCAAATCCATCGGAGTGGGGCAGTATCAGTACGATGTGAACCAAAATGAACTGAAGTCATCGCTCGACAGGACCGTGGAGAGTTGTGTAAACTCGGTGGGTGTGAACGTGAACACCGCCAGCAAACATCTCCTGACCTATGTGTCGGGACTGAACGCCACCTTGGCGCAGAACATTGTGGACTATCGTGCCGAGCACGGAGCCTTTGCCTCGCGTAGTGAACTCAAACGTGTGCCGCGAATGGGCGAAAAGAGCTTCGAACAGTCGGCCGGATTCCTGCGTATTCCCGATGCCAAGAACCCACTGGACAATTCGGCTGTGCACCCCGAACGATATCGATTGGTGGAACAGATGGCACGAGACCTTGATTGCTCGGTGAGCGAACTCATACTTGACGCCAAGCGTCGTGCACAGATAGATATGAACCGATATGTGAACGATACGGTGGGATTGCCCACGCTGCAGGATATCATGGCCGAGCTGGAGAAACCGGGACGCGACCCACGTGAAGCCATTGAGGCGTGGAGCTTCGATGAACGCATCCGCATCATCGAGGATGTGAAAGCGGGTATGGTGCTCCCCGGTGTCGTGACCAACGTCACCAACTTTGGATGCTTCGTGGATATAGGTGTCAAGGAGAATGGTTTGGTGCATGTGTCGCAACTTGCTGACCGTTACGTTTCAGACCCCACGACCATCGTCTCGGTGCATCAGCATGTCACGGTACGTGTGCTCGAGGTGGACTATGAACGTAAGCGCATCAGTCTGTCAATGAAAAATGTAGAATGACTTATATATAAATCAAATGAAGAAAACGTTGTTTATGGCATTGTTGCTCTTCATTAGCAACATGTCCGTGGGGTGGGCCAGCCCAAAGGTGGAAGAGAATCCGTCGGCAGTGATAGCTCTGGTTGACCGTGTGGGTGGACGAGGTACTGCTGCTAAGTTCAAATTTTTGCTTGATACCTCGCTGGGTACAGAAAACGAGTTTTTTATACTCGGAAGTGAGGCCGGGAAGGTGTTAATCAAGGGAAATACCCTCAGTGCGCTCACTACGGGTTTGGGATGGTATCTCAACTATTATGCTAATGTAAACATTGCTTGGAACTCATTGAATGAAAAGGCTGAAGGGGTATCCTATGTGAAGCTGCGCCATCTGCCTCTGCCTGCGACGGAAGAGAAACACGTGTGTGATGCCAAGTATCGTTACTATTTCAATTATTGCACCTTTGGCTACTCTATGACCTCGTGGACATGGAAGCGTTGGCAGCAGGAGATAGACTGGATGGCGCTACACGGTATCAATATGCCCTTGCAGATTGTAGGTATGGAAGAGGTGTGGCGCAAATTCCTCACGCTAGAAAAAGATGGAGTGCGCAAATATAACTACACCGATGAGGAGGCTAAGGCCTTTGTGGCTGGTCCTGCCTATACCGCTTGGTGGGGTATGAACAACCTGGAAGGCTGGGGAGGCACAAGTGCTGACGGCTGGGGCGGTGTGCAGGATGATGCTTGGTATGTGCGTCAGCAGACACTGGCTACGAGTATTGTGAATCGTCAGCGCGAGTTGGGTATGCATCCTGTGCTGCCTGGATTCTCCGGTATGGTGCCAAGCAACTTTACAGATAAAACTGGAGTCCCCACCGATGCCAATGGAGGAATATGGTGCGGCTTTGTGCGCCCACGTATTGTCGACCCCACAGCAGATAGCTTTGCAGAGGTGGCTGCCGACTACTATGCTTGCCTTCACGAGGTGATGGGCGAGAGCCAGTATTACTCCATGGATCCGTTCCATGAGGGAGGAAGCATCCGCAGTGGAAAGTATTTTGAGGCTTATCAGGCTATCTATGATGCCATGGAGGCTGCCAAGAGTGGTTCGCAATGGGTGATTCAGCAATGGCAATGGGGGAGGAACCAACAGAACTCACTGCGTGCTGTACCTGCAGGACGTTTGGTGGTGCTTGATTTGTTCTCGGATGGTATGCCCAAGTTTGATCGCTTCGAGGGGTATGCTCCTCAGGATGCCGTGTTCTGTGCCATCCCCAACTTTGGTGGTCGTTCAGGACTGATGGGCCGACTGAACAATGTGGCAGACAATTATTTTACATATAAAGCTAAGTACTCGACTATTAAGGGTGTAGGTGCAGCTCCTGAAGCCATTGAGCAGACACCTGTAGTCTATGACTTGATATTTCAGTTGCCATGGATGAATGTTAAGCCCGACATGGAAGCTTGGGTGAAAAACTATGCCACTGCACGCTATGGCGCCGACAATGAGGTGGTGCAGGAGGCATGGGAGCTCCTTCGTCAGGGTGTGCTCAACTATGGTGCTGATGCCATACAGGGTCCTGTAGAAGATGTGTGGGGCGCTCGACCCAACTTGGATGCCCGCCCAGCCAGCACATGGGGAAAAACAATTTTCCATGCTGGAAGTGTGTATACGAAAGAGCGTCGTCAAATGCTCATCGATGCTACCTATAAACTGCTCAGCCAACACAAAGCGTTAGGAATGAAGAGGGGCTCGGCACATGAGAGTAATTACAATTATGACCTCGTGGAGCTGGGTGGTGCTGTGCTGGCTGACTATGCCTATGACCTGTTGCTCGGTATAAAACAGGCAAAAGAGGCTGCGGGTGATGGCTTTGCTACAGATGTAACCTATATGACTCGTCGCGACGCATTCCTTGCACTCATAGCCGATGTGGATGAACTCAAGGGTACCAATCTCAACTTCCGATTGGGTAAATGGACTCAGGAGGCACGCGATGCTGCCGCTGAGGTGGTGGAAGCCACTACTGCTACGGCCGATTGGTATGAGTTTAACAATGCACGCACGCTGCTCACCACCTGGGGCGACTATAATCAAAACAATAAGGGTCGTCTGCGCGACTATTCGTACCGCTCATGGCAGGGATTGCTCAAGGACTACTATCTGCCTCGTTGGGAGTATTTCTTCGCAAATGATTGTCAAGGTACGGATTATTTCTACTTTGAGTGGAACTGGGCACATGGCATGAAACACCAAGTGGGACAGAAGGAGAAGAGCACTGTGCCGCTTACAAAGAAGGATGTGGGTTATCGTTATGAACGTGAGCCTGAAGGTAATACGGTGAAGGTATTGAAGAGACTGCTCGATAAGTACATCGTTCCTGAGGTTACTCCGGAAGGCGTGCACTACGGATATCGATATCTCTGATAATGAATATGGGGGTTAGGATGTTTCCTAGCCCCTTGTTATTTCTTGGATTTCTTCTTCCCTAAATGGATGAATGTGAATCCTGTGAGCACAAAGATGAGCGTGAGAGCGATAATCCACAAGATAGCTCCCGTCCAACCTATGCGGTTGAGGTCGAGGAAGAAATAGGGGAACCATTGGTCGCCTGTGATATAGTGGCGCACAAAGATGAAGGCGATATATAGGTAGGGGAGAAAGACGCTGCATTGTATGCCTCCCACAGTTACCTTACGCACAGGGCGTGTGGAAAAGAAATAGAAGGCGTATAGGATGGGGGTGATGAGATGCAGGCATACGCTGGGTTTATTGGCCCAATAGGCTGCAGAGGTAGGGTCACCCAAGAGCAGGTTGTATATGACACCGATGACAAGGATGGAGATGAGACCACCAAACTCCCATTGCATCAGTGGTAGTGATATTGGTTTGCGACGTATGATGCGGACTAGCTCATTGATCATCAGGCCGAGACAATAGAGGTTGCCCAGATTGGTGAAGTAGAGAAAAAAACGTGTACCGTAAATCCAAGCGGCAGTGCAGCCATAGGAGGCTACGAGGATGTATAGTATGACGATGATGAATCGGACTGTTCTGTTCATTGTATGTTTGCTTGTTGCGATGATTGGAGAAAGGGCAAGTGCCAGAAAATGGAAATCATCCTTTTATCTCATCTGTTTCTTAAACTTAACTCTCTAAGCTGCAAAATTGTTTATTCTCTCGGGTCGGTACCCCACATCATTTTGTTTTGCAGTGTGTGGAAGAAGGTGTTTCCCTCTTGCTTTACCACGCGGATGGTGTAGGGAGCTTTGCGTAGGGTGAGTGTAGTATGCTCGGGGTAGCTTTGGCTGATACCGTCTACGGCTACGAGGAAGCTTCCGTTGCGGCTCTCTACGGTGAGGCTCAGTGTCTTGTCATCTGCGATGACCACGGGACGTACATTCAGGCTATGTGGTGCCACAGCGGTGAGCACAAAGACATCGGCTTGAGGATAGATGATGGGGCCTCCTGCACTCAGCGAGTAGGCAGTGGAGCCTGTGGGGGTGGCAATGATGAGGCCGTCGCCCATGTATGTGGCCAAATGTTCTCCATCAATGGTGGTGCGCACGGCTATCATAGAGGCACTGTCGTGCTTTGACACTACCACTTCGTTGAGTGCATAGATGGGCTGATTGATATGATTGTTGATGATGAGTTCGAGCAGGCTGCGTTCGCGCACTGTATAGTTCCCGCTGTGTAGCTGGGCAAAGAAGTGCTCCATAGCATCGGCCGACACATCGGCAAGGAAACCCAAGCGTCCGGTGTTAATACCCACGATGGGAATGCCCGTGTTGCCTATGCAGCGTGCAGCCTTGAGGAATGTGCCGTCGCCGCCAAGGCTGATGGCCATATCTATGTTTTGCTCGGTAAGATTGCTTATGATTCCGGCAGGCTCGAAAGTAAAGTGCTGTTCCTCGTGGAGAAACTTATGGAAGTCGGGGTCGACATAGACCTCGTCGTTGTAATGTGAGAGTATGCGTAGTAATTGCTCCGCATGTGCAGATTTACAGGTCTCAAAAGTATTTCCAAATAGGGCAAATCGCATTTTTCGATTTATGATTTATGATTTATGATTTATTGATGAGCAAATTCTCAATTAAATATGTTAACTTTGTAGCGAATTTGCATATCTGTGTGAAATTTGCCACAAAGGTAATACTTTTTTTGCATTGTATGACTAAACTGAGTGTAAATATAAACAAGGTGGCCACATTGCGTAACGCACGTGGCGGGAATAATCCTGATGTATGTCGTTTTGCTTTAGACTGTGAGAGCATGGGTGCTCAAGGCATCACAGTACATCCTCGTCCCGATGAGCGCCATATACGTCGTGCTGATGTGTATGCCCTGCGCCCTCTGCTGACTACAGAATTTAATATTGAGGGCTATCCGAGTCGTGATTTCATAGAACTCGTGCTGCAAGTGAAGCCTGCCCAGGTGACACTTGTCCCTGATGCCCCCGACCAGCTTACTTCGAATCATGGCTGGGATACAGAAAAGTATCAGGACTTCCTCACCGAGGTCGTGGCTACCTTCAACGAGGCAGGCATACGCACTTCGGTGTTTGTTGACCCTGAAGTGAAGATGGTGGAGTATGCGGCTAAGACGGGGGCTGACCGTGTGGAGCTATATACCGAGCCTTATGCTGCAGGCTATGCGGCCAACCGTGAAAAGGCAATAGCACCCTATGTTGAGGCGGCTAAGGCTGCTCGTAAGTATGGTCTAGGACTGAATGCTGGTCATGACCTGAGTCTGGAGAACCTGGCTTATTTCGCTCAATGTGTGCCTCATCTTGACGAGGTCTCTATAGGTCATGCTCTCATTTGCGATGCCCTCTATCTCGGATTGGCTGAGACGATACGACGTTATAAAGAGTGTTTGGCAGTGGGGAGGTGAGGACTTGACGATGTGGAACGCTTTAGTTCTCCAAAGCATCCCTCTCCATTGCATAAGAAAGAGATATAAACAAATGAAATAGAAGATTAAGAAAATGTTATTTTTGCAAGCACAAATGGAACAGGCCATGACTGAGATGGCCGAGAATCCCGTTCTCACCGAAGTGGTGGAGACGGCGACAGAGATGAACTTATGGGATATGGCCGTGAAGGGCGGATGGATTATGCTCATCCTTGCTTTATTGTCTGTTATCTGTGTATACATCTTCGTGGAGCGCCTGATGGTTATCCGTAAGGCCAGCAAGGTAGATCCAGTGTTCATGGACCGCATACGCGACTATGTGAAGACTGATGAGCTAAAGTCGGCTATTAACTTCTGCCGTGTGACTAACACTCCTGCTGCCAACATGATTGAAAAGGGCATCGAGCGTATTGACCGTCCGGCGTCAGAGGTGCAGGCTGCGCTTGAGAATGCAGGTAACCTTGAAGTGGCTAAGTTGGAACAACGCCTCTCGGTGATGGCTACTATATCGTCAGGTGCGCCCATGATTGGATTCTTGGGAACAGTACTTGGTATGGTAAAGGCTTTCTGGGAGATGGCCAATGCTGGCAACACTATTGATATCACTCTCCTCTCGGGAGGTATCTACGAAGCTATGATTACTACAGTAGGTGGTCTTATCGTGGGTATCATCGCCATGTTTGCTTATAACTACCTTGTGTCACGTGTCAACGATGTGGCCAATGTACTTGAAGCTCAGACTTTGTCATTCATGGACTTGAAGAATTAATATACATTCGTTCTTGATTCCTAATTTTTAATTCGAATTCCCGTGAGCCTAAAACGAAGAAATAAAATAGACCCCTCATTCAGCATGTCGTCGATGACTGACCTTGTCTTCCTCTTGCTGATATTCTTCATGATTACCTCCACCATGGTGACGCCCAATGCCATCAAGGTGTTGCTCCCGCAAGGTAAGACGCAGACTGCAGCCAAACCTCTTGCGCGAGTGATTATCGATAAGGACCTGAACTACTATGCTGCTTTCGGTAATGAGGACGAGATGCCCATCCTGCCTGAGGAACTGACTGCCTTCTTGCAAGAGAGTGCGCAGAAGGAACCCGAAATGTATGTGGCTCTTTATGCCGATGAGCGTGTGCCTTATCGTGAGATTGTCAATGTATTGAACATAGCCAATGAGAACCAGTTCAAGATGGTGTTGGCTACCCGCAAACCGGATAAAAAGAAAAGACGTTGAAGATAGAGAATAATCAAATAACAGGTTTGGCCGTCACGCTTGTTGTACATGCCTTGGTCATTGTACTCCTCGTGACATTGTCGATGCGTCCTCCTATGCATGAGGAGGAGAGTGGTATTCCTGTCATGATGGGAAATACTGATTTAGCGCAAGGCCATACGGAGTCGTACCAGTTTACCGAGGTTACCTCGGCAAAGAGCGACATACCTGATGTCAGCAACGCACCGAAACCCCAACCCCAACCTCAGGCTGAGGAACCTATTATTACGCAACCCGACGAGCCCACAGTGGATATGCCTACTGCCGAAGAGATTGAGGCACAGAAGCGTGCTGAAGCTGAGCGTCAGGCAGCTGAGCGTGCTGCACAGCAGATGGCGAGTGCTTTTGGCAAGGGCTTCGAGATGGGCAGCAAGGGTGAAGCCACAGAGCCAGCCAAGGAGGGTACGCAAGGTGCACAGACAGGAATCGCTGCTGCTGATAAGGCAACTGGCTTGGGTGTGCAGGGTACATTTTACCTTAATGGACGTAGCATCTCGGGTGATGGATTGCCTATCCCCGTCAATACTGTGCAGGATGAAGGTCGTGTAGTAGTGAACATCACTGTGAGTCCTGCAGGACAGGTTGTTGCTACAAGTATCAACCGCCGCACCAATACGGTCAACCCTGACCTACGCAAAGCGGCTGAGGATGCCGCCAAGCGTGCGCGTTTCAACCCGATTGATGGTGTGGATAATCAGACAGGTACCATTACCTACTATTTTAAACTGAGATAACCCCGATTAGCGCATTTCTCACTATGAAGAAAGTTCTTACCTTATTGAGCCTCATGCTATTTGCGTGTAATGCAGCAGTGGCAAAGTCACCGATAGAGATTAAGGTGATCTCGTATAATATCCGTACGATAGCTCGTGATGGAGACAACAACTGGGAGAATCGCCGACATGCGACACGCAATATGCTCAACAGTCACACCCCTGACCTCTTCGGATTGCAGGAGGCAACGATGGTACACTTGAAGTATATCGACAAGTTCTTTC
>JAEIGA010016948.1_pt1 | contig 11089 bp, 7 predicted proteins | sample 9270691 | NCBI WGS metagenome assembly JAEIGA01 (sample SAMN17057246, study PRJNA624740) | gut metagenome | biome: biome; isolation source: fecal sample | host: Bos grunniens | place: China: Xizang | collected 2019 | reverse complement strand
TGTATTGCTGAAACTTCTGATAAAGAATTACTTACTAATTTTTTTGATTGTCTTTTTACTCCAGCGGAACTTTTAGATATTGGAAAAAGATGGCTTTTGGTAAAAGAAATTGATAAAGGAACAACTCAGCGAGAAATTGCAAAAGAATTTAAAATGAGTTTGTGCAAAATTACTCGTGGTTCAAAAGAATTAAAAAAAGAAGATAGTGCTTTTAGAAAAATGCTTGATATGGTAAAAAAATAATAACAAGGTCATATCACCTGTCTAAAATTTTTTGACAGGCGATTTTCTTTTTAAGACCTTTTAATTTATCTGTAATGCTGAACTTATTTCAGCATCTTGTTTTATAACATTTCAATAATATCTTTTCTCTGCCAGCGAACTGCTATGTCGTGAGGAGTTTCGCCAGAGATATTTCTTACAGTTCTGTCTAGACCTTTTTCAAGGAGTTTTTGTACAGTTTTTGCATCTGCAATACGAGCTGCGTAGTGTAAAATTCCTTCACCTTGGTAATCAGTTTTATTTCCGGCAAGTTTTACAATTTCATCAAGAATTGCATCCCGTGTTTCGCCATCTTCCATTTTGAAGATTATAGAAAGCGGACATTCTTTTTCGTTATCTGTGATAAACGGATCAGCACCATTTTCTAACAACACACTTGTATGTTCTTTTAACTTTTTAGAAACAGCTATTGATAAAGGTGTAATTCCGTCTTTGTTTCTAATGTTAATTGGATAATTCATATCTACAAGTAATTCCAAAGTTTTAGGGCTAACATTATTTTCTAATGCAATATGAATTGGGGTATTACTATCAGAATCTAATAATTTTGAATTTGTGCCTAAAACAGCTTTGATAAGTTTTTCATTTTGTCCTTGCAAAATTATTGAGAACGGTGTAACGCCTTGAGCATCTCTAGAAAGAGGATTTCCTCCTGCTTCTAAAATTAGAGAAATCATTTTTTCGTTTCCAGTTGAAGCGGCTTCATGATAAGCGTTTCTTCCGTACATTTCTTGAAGATGAGGAGATGCTTGTTTTTTCACTAGATATTTTACAATATCTAAATTTCCACTTTGAATGGCGTCCATCAAAACAGTTTTTCCTGTTGCGTCTGATGCGTCTACATTTGCACCGTTGTCTGCAAGGAATGTTACCATATCAATTCTGCCAGAACGAGCTGCTTGTGCAAGTGGAGTTTTTCCAGCTAGGTTTTGTTCATTTAAATCTGCTTGCCATTGAATTAGTTTCATTGCAGAATTTTTTGCTCCCCAACGAACGCAGGCGTGCAAAGGTGTGTTTCCTAAATAATCGCGAGCATTTTTTTGTGCTCCTTTTTTCATCAATAAATCTATTGTCGATGTGCTATCGGATTTAATCGCATTAAAGATTGTTGTTTCTCCATTTGCGTTTCGTACATTTGGATTTGCACCTTTTTCGAGTAATACTGAAACTGCATTGTCAAGTTTCCATTCACAAGCGTAATGCAAAGGAGTATTTCCAATTCCGTCAGTTTTTTTAATTACTTCGGAAGTTAAAATCCATTCTTGAACTTCGCCACCACTTACTAATGCCATTCTTAGCGGTGAATAATTTTCGTTATTTGTAGAAAATACATTTGCACCTTTTGCTAAAAGCATTTCTCCTGGAACTCTTCTGTTTTTTTGTACAGCAAGATAAAGAGGTGTATCTCCATTTTTATTTCTGATATCAATATCATTTGTTAGTGATAAAAGATATTTGATTTGTTCTGTGTTTGCATTTTTAGAAATTACAATATGTAATGGTGTGTTTCCGTAAGAATCTCTTGAATTGATATTCTTTTTATTCACCATTATTTTTAATAATTCTGTGCTTGTTGTTTTATCTTTTATTTGAATAATTCTTGAAAGTGGTGTGTTTCCTTCGTTATCTTCAGCATGAATATCTGCTCCAGATTTTGAATAGAAAGCAACATGTTCTTTGTTGAGTCTATCAACTGCAAGAGCCATTGGAGTTATCCCTTTTTTATTTCGTTCATTGATGTCAGCTCCGCCATTTTTCAAGTTTTCTAACATTCCAACTTCCATTCCACTCATTGTTGCAATATGAACAGGTGTATCTCCGTACATATCTTTAGCATTTGGATTTGCTCCATGTGTAATCAATAGTGAACTAATTTCAATTCGTGTTTCTTTAGGAATGACTAAAAGAAGTGGAGTTTTTCCTAAACTGTCTTGTGAATTAGCATCTGCACCTTTGTCTAGCAAAAGTTGTACGATTTCAATATGTCCATAACGAACTGCTTCATGAAGGGGAGTTGAACCTAAAATATCTTTTGCTTTTACAGATGCTCCGTTTTCTAGCAAGTATGATGTAATTGCTTTGTGTCCGTAAATTGCAGCAAAATGTAAAGGAGTTTGACCATCATCAAATCTTAAAGAGTTATTTCTTGTTTTTACAGCATCTTCAAAATAACTGTATTGATTTCTGTAAGGAACTGCACCTGCTAAAATCAAGTTTGCAGCAATATTTATTCCGATATCTGAATCCTTTGCGTAAGCTAAAGATAGTGGTGTTTCTCCATTTACATCAATAACTGAAAGTGGAATTTCTTTTTTTAAGCAATATGCAAGTGCATTGTTATCTTCTTTTTCTACAAGATAATGTACAAGATTTCTGTTATTATCATCTTTGGCTAATCCTGTTTTTGTTGTGATGAGTGCATCATAGTATTCGTAGCCTTTTTCTAATCCTAATTCTAAAGCAGATTTTCCTTTTCCGTCACGAGCAAAAATATTTGTTCCGATTGCGGCTAAAACTGCTGTTGTTCCTTTGGAATTGTGTTTAATTGCAATATGAAGCGGTGTGTCTCCGTCGTTGTTTTTTAGTTCTACATTTGCACCTTTATAAATAAAGAAAGTAACTAAATCTGTATCGTTTATTTTAGCGGCAGTATGTAAGGCTGTGTTACCGTATTCGTCAGTTTCGTTTATATCAATTTTGGCTTGGAAAAGTTCTTTTGCTTCGTTGCTTCTTCCTTCCAAAATCAGTTGTTGTATATTTTGAGTTTCTTTTTTTTCAACTATTGGATTTTGGGGAGTTTCACTTTTGGGAGTTGAAACGCAAGAAAAAATACACATAAAAGATAATAAAAATAAAATTACTAAATTTATTTTTTTTGTCATATAAAGACTCCTATAAAAATAGACTTCTACATTTATTTATCGAAAAAAAAACAGTTGAGGTTGAGTATTATTTGAATGAATAGTTTAAGTTTCGCTGAGTTTTACTGATTGAGTTGTTTGTAAAAGTTTATTTACAATTTGGGCAAGTTCCCCAGATATTGTACTGAGTTTTGTCTGCTTCAAATCCTTCTGGAAGAGAAAGTTCTGGTCTAAAATTTTGAACAGGCGGATTTGATTCTAGAAAAATATCGTGAATACTTTTACAATTTGTACACTTAAAATGGATGTGTTCTAAAATTTCTGCATCGTATCTTAATTCTTCATCATCAATTAAGATTGATTGAACAAGTCCGTTTTCTATAAAAAGTTTTAATGTGTTATAAACTGTAGTTTTTGAAAGTGTAGGCATTGAAGGATGAAGGTCTGAATAAATCATATCAACTGTAGGATGATTTTTCTTTTCCATCAAATAGGAATACACTGCAATTCTTTGAACAGAAGGCTTTATATTGTGATTTGTTAATTTTTCTATTACTAAGTTTTGCATAAAAATATTCCCTCGTAAAATTTTATTATTTATAAAAATTGAAAGGTTGCCTAAATATCAATTTGAATTTTATTTTTTCAAAATGACTGTATTTTAGACAACCTTACTTTTTATTTTTTAGAAAAATTAGTTACCAAAGTAACGAGCTAAAAGTCCCATGAAACCTGCTCCGTGTCGAGCTTCATCTTTTGCCATTTCGTGAACTGTGTCGTGAATAGCATCGTAGTTAAGTTCTTTTGCTCTTTTTGCTAACATCATTTTTCCTTCACAAGCACCTGCTTCTGCATCTGCTCTAAGTTGAAGATTTTTCTTTGTGCTAGGAGTTACAACTTCTCCAAGAAGTTCTGCAAATTTTGCTGCATGTTCAGCTTCTTCCCATGCGTATCGTTTGAAAGCTTCAGCAATTTCTGGATAACCTTCGCGGTCAGCTTGGCGGCTCATTGCAAGATACATTCCAACTTCTGTACATTCTCCCATGTAGTTATCTTTTAAACCTTGGATAACTTCTGGATCTAAACCTTTTGCAATTCCAACTTTGTGTTCATCAGCGAAACCTGCGAATCCAGCTTTTTCTTTGAATTTGTCTTTTGCAACTTTACATTGTGGACATTGATCTGGAGCTTCATCTCCTGAATGAACATAACCACATACACTACATACCCATTGTTTCATAATTTAATTTCTCCTTAAAAGTTATTTATTTGTTTCAAATTTGTAATCATTACAATATTGATATTATAATAGACTTGTAATTTTGTCAACTGTTTTATTAAAAAAATTAAATTATTCTGTAATTTTTTTGATTTTTTCTTGCACAGAACTTTGAACTGTATCTTTTGCAGATTTTATAATGATTTTTATAGTGTCAAAAATCATATCTTTGGTTTCCGAATCAAGATTGTGAAAATGATGAATCATTTTTGTAGATGATTTTAACAAATTTTCTGTAATTTCGGAAATGTTATTTGCTTCGGCAGATTCAATAACATCGAATAAGGCTTCTATAAATATTTCCCTTTTGTCTTTATCTGTTTGCTTTAACCAATTTTTTAGTGTTTTATCGATAAATAAACTTTCTTTTGAAAGTTCTTCTGTTGTTACAAAATTTGTTCCTAAAACATTCCATGTTAAAGGGTCGTGTTGCATAATTCCATTGTTAGAACTTTCTACAATTATTTTTTCAATTCCTGTGTCAAATAAAATTCCAACGATAGATTTTTTTGGAACAAAATTTTTTATTTTAGATTTTATGCTGATAAATCGTTTGTCATTTAAGACAGTTTCTTCAAAACCTGGACCGTCAAAATTATAAATTTCTAAAATGCGTTTTTGATTTTTTGAATTACAGTAAGTTGCAGAGAATAAAGCAAGATTTCCGCCTTTTGAATGTCCGCCAAGAATGAATTTTCCTTTCATTTTTTTACAAGCTTGGTCAAAATATTTTACAGCTTCAATTTGTGCAGGAATTGGATGTTTAAATGCCATATTAAAATCTTCTTTCCAGCCTACGAGACTTTTGTCTGTTCCTCTGTAAACGATAAAATTTGTTTTATCTTCAAAAATAAAATTGATGGCTGCAAATTGTTTTTCTTGTTCGATGTCGGTACTGCTTCTAAAAGCGCAAAGTTTTAGATTACAAAATCGTTTTGATTCACCTGCTTTTTGTAAAAGAGTAGTGATTTCTTTGTTGATTAAAGGTCCAAAATTTACGCGTTGCTCAAAATCTTCTGAAGTTGCAAGTAAAATAGAAGCTTGTCTTAAAGAAATTGATTCATTAAATTCTGAACTTACAATTCCAGAAAAATCGATATATGCAATTTGTGTAAAAATCACTGCGTCAATTTCGTTAAAAGATGATTGTTTGAAAGTTAAGTCTCCTCGCCAATCAATATAATCAATTATGTTTTTCATATTTTCCTCGCAATCTTTGTTATGGTAAGTTTAGTTCAACTTTTCCATCTAATTCAAGCCAAACAAGATGACAATAAGTATTTTTATAACGGGAAATTAAATATTCAAATGAAGTTCGTCTTGTTCGCTCCAAAACGGGAAGCCTAAAAATTCCGTCTTTGTTGAAATATGGAAAAAATACTGCAATATGATGATGCTGAATCATTGTTGGATTTTCGCCAAATTCCCCATTTATAGAAACCAAATACCATCGATTTGGATACAATTTTGTTTGTTCTTGTAAAACTTCTGGAATTTTTTCGATTGGAAATCCTCTATCTTTTACATATTTTGCTTTAAAAGAATGAGCTACATCAAAACTGTTGTAAAAAAAATTTTGCTTATATTTTTCTTCTGTCAATTCTCGTGCGATATTGCGCGTCCAGTCTAAGCCAAAAAAAGGTTCTCTGGAGTTTTCATATTGATAAGTTGATTTATCGCCACGCAAAAAAGGATAAGTTTTTCGCAATTTTTGAATTGACATATATCGCAATCTGGAATGATTTTTTTTTCTCAAAGGATAATAATATCCGTCTGCAATCCATTTTGCGTAGCCTGAACAGCATAATCCAAAGTTGTCGTCTTTTTCGTTTATGTATTTTCCTGTTGCATCAATTACGCCAACTGAAGAATCTGGAATTAACATACTTAATTTATCAATTTGCGTAGTTCTGCGATAAGCTAAATCGTAATATTCTTCTTTTGTGATTTTTTTTTCTAAAAGTGATTTTTTGTTTTTTTCAAAATTATTTTTATTGATTGCATTTTGCAACCAATTAGGCAAAGAGATTTGTGCCTGAATTGATTGCATTATAAAAAGAAAAATAATTCCTAAAAGAAAAATTTTATTGTTCTTCAAAAAAACAAACCTTTATTTCTGCCCGTCTGTTCATTGCAAAATCATTTGGTGTTGTTTCGTTTTCTACAGCTTTTTTATCCCAACTAAAGCCTTGTGTTACAATTCTGTGTTGAGGAATACCGAACATTCCGTTCATAATTTTTTTGATAGAATTTGCACGGCGTTCTGAAAGAGCTTGGTTAAAATCGTGGTCGCTTACGCTATCTGTATGACCGTCAATTACAAAACAAGCATTTTTCATTTTGTCTGCAGGAATTTTTGCCAAAAGATTTGTTAAAGCCGATGCAGTTTCGTAAAAGCGCATTTCATCAAAAATATTTCCTGCTAAATTATATTTTCCTCTTCCTGGATATTTGTCGGAAGGTTCTAGCCATTCACCGTAATCGTAGTAAATTTTTCCAAGTTCTGTAGCTTTGATATTTGCTAAAAGCATCAATGTTTCATCATCTATTGTGTCCAAATCGTAGCCACGAACAATAGAACTTTTTGTATCTAAATTATCCACAACTGTAAACATTTTGCGCCAAGAATATTTATCTTGCAAAACTGTATCAAACAAAGCGTAATCCTCAGAATTTAGCGCAAGATACAAAATTTCATTTTCAAAAACATTACTTGAACGAAGAAGTTGCTCAATTTTTTCCCATCTTTGCTCTGGGGAATCAAGCAAGATTTCTTGAGTATCTTCAGAATTTATATTTTCTGTGTTTTCGATATTTAAATTTTCTGCAACAATAGATTCTGCACTTTCTGGAATATCATCATCCATTTTATTTGCAGAAACTAGCATAAAAATTATCACAGCAAGAGTGATAACTAACAAACAAAACATACCAAGAATAACTTTGTCAAAAAAGTTTTTAACTTTTCGTTTTTGCTTCTTTTTTTCACAATGTTTACAAATTTCTTTGTAAGTTATCTGGTCTGTAAAAAATCCGTCAGAATCTGGAACTAAAAACATCAATTTCTGATTTTTGCGTTCAATTTTTACGCTTACAAGTCCGTTTACTTGTTCGTGTGCGATGATGTCTGCATTTGTATCTACTGGAATTTTATTTATTTCAAGAATTTTATCGCCAACTTTTAGGCTAGATTTTTCTGCATCACTATTTGGATAAAAACTTTCGATTATTGTTGAAACAACAAGTGAAGCTCCGCATTTTTTACAATTATTTACCATAATTCACCTCAGTTTATTTATATTCTTATTTTACTTGATGTTTTATTATTAAGCAAGTGTAAAATTTTTTGTAATCTATTTATCATTTTTATAAAGTGTGATATAATACTCTCAAATAAATCTTTTTATCTTGGAAGGGTAATATGTATATTAAAGACATTGAATTTCAGGGAATTGCACCTGAATGGGAAGGTTTTAAAACTGGACGATGGAGTAGTGGTCCTGTAAATGTAAGGGATTTTATCATACAAAACTATACGCCGTATGATGGCGACGAAAGCTTTTTGTGTGGAGCTACTCAAGCCACAAAAGATTTGTGGGCTCAAGTTATGGATTTAGCAAAACAAGAGCGTGATGCTGGTGGCGTTTTAGATATGGATACAAAAATCGTATCTTCAATTACATCTCACGGTCCTGGATATTTAGATAAATCAAAAGAAAAAATCGTAGGTCTTCAAACAGATAAACCTTTTAAACGCGCTTTGATGCCTTTTGGTGGAATCAAGATGGCAGAAAAAGCTTGTGAACAAAATGGTTACAAAGTAGATCCATCTGTTTCTGAAATTTTTACAAAATATCGAAAAACTCATAACCAAGGTGTTTTTGATGTTTATACTCCAGAAATGCGTATGGCTCGTCATGCTGGAATCATCACAGGTTTGCCAGATGCTTATGGACGCGGACGAATCATCGGAGATTATCGTAGAGTTGCTCTTTACGGAATCAACAGATTGAAAATTGAACGCCAATATCAAATTGACACTTGTCTCAAAGAAATGAATTATAGAAACATCCGTTTGCGCGAAGAACTCGCAGAACAAATGCGTGCTTTAGATGAACTTGCAGAACTTGGTCGCATCTACGGATTTGATATTACTCGTCCTGCTGCAAATGCACAAGAAGCAATTCAATGGATGTACATCGGATATCTTGCTGCTGTAAAAGAACAAAATGGTGCAGCAATGTCTTTAGGACGAACATCAACTTTTATCGATATTTATATTCAGCGTGATATTGAAAGAGGAATTTTAACAGAAGAACAAGCACAAGAATTGATCGACCATTTTATCATGAAACTTCGTCTTGTTCGTTTTGCTAGAACTCCAGAATACAATTCATTGTTCTCAGGCGATCCTCAATGGGTAACTGAATCTATCGCAGGTGTAACTGTAGATGGTGTTCACATGGTAACAAAAACTTCTTTCCGTTACTTGAACACTTTGGATAATTTAGGAACTTCTCCAGAACCAAACTTAACAGTTTTATGGTCAGAAAAATTGCCAGAAAACTTCAAAAAATATTGTGCAAAAATGTCTATCAAATCTTCTTCAATCCAATATGAAAATGATGATTTGATGCGCGTTATTCACGGTGACGATTACGCTATCGCTTGTTGTGTTTCTTCAATGGTTGTTGGAAAAGAAATGCAATTCTTTGGTGCTCGTGCTAACCTTGCAAAATGTTTGCTTTACGCAATCAACGGTGGTGTGGACGAAAAATCAAAAGAACAAGTTGGACCAAAATATCGTGCTGTAGAAGGCGATTATCTTGATTATGATGATGTTATTGAAAAGTTTGAAGCAATGATGGATTGGCTTGCTGAACTTTATGTAAACACATTGAATGTTATTCACTATATGCACGATAAATATTGCTACGAAAAATTGCAAATGGCTTTGCATGATAGAGATGTAAAACGCTACTTTGCAACAGGTATCGCTGGACTTTCTATCGTTGCAGACTCACTTTCTGCAATTAAATATGCAAAAGTAAAATGTATCCGCGACGAAAACGGTGTTGTAGTTGATTACCAAATTGAAGGCGACTTCCCAAAATACGGAAACAACGACGATAGAGTAGACGATATTGCTGTAATGGTTTTACGCCACTTTATGAGCAAGATTGAATCAAATCATACTTACCGCGACGGTGTGCCAACAACTTCAATTTTGACAATTACATCAAATGTTGTTTACGGTAAAAAAACAGGAAATACTCCAGACGGAAGAAAATTAGGTGAACCTATGGCTCCAGGAGCAAACCCAATGCACGGTCGTGATACAAATGGTGCAGTTGCATCTTTGGCTTCTGTTGCAAAACTTCCGTTTAAATTTGCACAAGATGGAATTTCAAATACTTTCTCAATTATTCCAGATGCACTTGGAAAAGATAGCAGTATTGATTTAGCATCTATGAAAAATTACGGAAATTGTATGTCTTGCGATACAGCAACAATTATGGCAGCTCCAACTGTTGCAGAAACACTTGCAAATCATGTTCAAATTGATAACCTTGTAACATTGCTTGACGGATATACAAGCAAAGGTGGACATCACTTAAATGTAAATGTTTTCACAAAAGAAACATTGCTTGATGCACAAGCTCACCCAGAAAAATATCCACAGTTGACAATCCGTGTTTCAGGTTATGCTGTAAACTTTATTAAGCTTACAAAAGAACAACAGGATGATGTTATTTCAAGGACATTCCACAATAAAATGTAAGTGATAAAATCAGGGCGAAATTTTTCGCCTTGAAATAGACTTTAGTTTTATAGACAAAAAAAGCAACTTTCGATGATTAACATTGAAAGTTGCTTTTTTTTTAGCATATTTAATTTTTTAGATATCGTCCCAAACAGTAAGTTCTTCAAGAACTTCATCATTAAGATTTAATTCTGCTTTAGAAAATCCTTCTGGAGGTCTATCTTCAATTAGCGCTTTTTCAAAATCGGCCAATGGAAGTGGTTTTGAAAAATAAAATCCTTGTGCGTAGAAACATCCCGCTTCGTGCAAAAGTTTTACATGGCGAGAAGTTTCGATTCCTTCACAAATAACAGTAAGACCAAGTTTTTGTGCAAGTTGAATTAAAGAAATCAAAATTTCATATTCTCGGGCAGAACTATAATTAGCAGTTAAGAAAGATTTATCCATTTTGATAACATCGATATTCATTTGTTCAAGCAAGGTGAGAGCAGAATATCCAGAACCAAAATCGTCGATAGAAATGATAAATCCCATTTCTTTGAATTTCTTAAAATGTCGTAAAACAATATCCAGCCTTTCCATTGCGATACTTTCTGTAATTTCAATTTCAAGAAAGTGGTGTGGAATATTATACATATCTGCAATTACTTGAATTTTTTCGGGGAAAAAGTCGTCTTTTGCGTGTAATCTTGAAAAATTGCATGAAATAGGAACAACTTTTATGCCTTGGTCCATCCAGCGACGAAGATTTTGGCAAGTTCGTTCAAAAACATAATAGTCTAATTCCGTAATAAATCCACAGCGCTCAAAATAAGGCAAGAAGAATATTGGCGGAATTATGCCTTTTTCTGGATGAATCCAACGCACCAAAGCTTCTGCTCCACAAATTTTGTTTGTGTTAAT
>JAEIGA010016947.1_pt1 | contig 11089 bp, 24 predicted proteins | sample 9270691 | NCBI WGS metagenome assembly JAEIGA01 (sample SAMN17057246, study PRJNA624740) | gut metagenome | biome: biome; isolation source: fecal sample | host: Bos grunniens | place: China: Xizang | collected 2019 | reverse complement strand
GATGTAATTGTAGCAGAATGGAATGGACATAAACACGAACCGGTGCCGACTGCAGACCGATGGGTCTATCTTGTACAGTACACGGCCGGTGCTGAGGGGTGGAACTGCATAACCACAGACACTATAGTATTCTATTCTCAAAATTATTCTTATAAAATCATGCATCAATCTGCTGGGCGAATAGATAGACTTAACACACCTTATACAGATTTATATTATTATCACTTTAAAACTCACTCTGGTATAGACCTAGCTATCGCTAAGGCTTTAAATAGTAAGAAAAAATTTAATGAATCTAGCTTTGCTAATTTTTAGGAGGAGATATTATGGAAAATAAAATAAGAAAACACGAAGAAATATGCGAAGAGATACATTTAATGTATATTAAAAAGAACGCCGACTATGGGGATTCTGTCGGTGAACTATATGCTAAATTGGGGGATATTTCTTTCTTGACTAGAATTTCAGATAAGTACCACAGACTAATGAATCTACTTTGTAAAGACGGAGAAGTGAACTATGAAAGTGTCGACGATACGATAATGGATCTAGCCAACTATTGTATCATATGGATGATGGAAAGAGATTTGAAGAACGAATGGACACAGCTAATGGTTACTGAAGAAGACGAGAATTAATTGATATTTAATACTATTAGGTTAGGAGGGAATATAATGACGAGATCAATAAAGAAAAGAGATGGAAGAATAAAACCATACGATAGAAATAGAATACAAGCTGCCGTTGGTGCAGCTTATTCAGATGTGTATAACGAACCGAAAGATTCACTACCTCACGATTTGCTTATCGCTTTAATACACGTATACGAACGAGTAGAAACTTTACCAGATAATCCAGTAACAGTTGAGGCTATACAAGATATTGTTGTTGAGGAGCTATCTAAAACCGATCCATTAATGGCCGAATACTATGAAGACTACAGAGTAAAAAGAAGTATATATAGAGATTCTAAGAACGACTTAATCGAAGGTATAAACGGACTAATAAATTATACAAACACTGAAGTACTAACTGAAAACTCCAATAAACAATCACAATTGATATCTACACAAAGAGATTTAATGGCTGGGGAAATCAGCAAGTATATAGCTAAAACGTCTATGATACCAAAGTATCTTATGGATGCGCACAACAAAGGAGAAATAAAAATACACGACTTAGATTACTACTTGCAACCAAGCTATAATTGCGAGTTACTAAACATCGATGATATGTTACAAAACGGTACAGTTATAAATAAAAAGAAAATAGATAAACCAAAATCGTTAAGAACTGCTATGACTCTAGTTACTCAAATAGCAGCTCAAGTAGCATCTTGTACTTACGGAGGACAAACAATAACATTGTCTCACATTGCTCCATTCGTAAGAATAAGTAAAGAAAAAATCGAAAAGAAATACCGCGAGATGAACTTACCTATATCAGAAGACAGACTTAACGAATTGATATTTAAAGAACTAAAAGACGAGATAAAAGATTCAGTACAAACATTCAACTATCAAGTATCTACACTAATGACTACAAACGGTCAAGCACCATTTATAAGTGTCTGTATGTATATTTCAGAGAACCCAGAATACGAAGAAGAAACAGTATTACTTATAGAAGAATTCTTAAAACAAAGAATAGCTGGAATGAAAAACGAATACGACGTTATAGCAACACAAACATTCCCTAAACTATTATATTTCCTAGACGAGAACAACACATACGAAGGAAGTAAATACTATTGGTTAACAGAGTTAGCGGTTAAATCAACATCTATAAGAATGAATCCAGACTTTATATCTGTTAAGAAAATGAAAGAGCTTGTTGGATATGCGTTCCCTCCTATGGGTTGTAGAGCATTCCTTAGTCCTTTTAAAGACGAAAATGGAAATGTGATATTCTACGGAAGAGGTAATCTAGGAGTTCAAACAGTTTGCCTACCTCATGCGGCATTAAGCTCTAACGGTGACATCGACGAGTTCTGGAAGACATTAGACCAACGACTTGAATTATGCAGAGATATGTGTGAACTTAGATACAACAAACTAAAAGGTGTTAAAGCTAACGTTGCACCTATATTATGGCAACACGGAGGAATAGCTAGACTTAACCATGACGATGATATTTTAAAAGCAGTGGACGAACGAGGATTCACAGTAACTATAGGATACAGCGGTTTATACGAAACTGTAAAATACTTAACAGGCGAGTCTCATACTTCTCCAAAAGGATTCGCATTAGCCAGACAAATAATGAAACATTTATTGGATAAATGCGAGGAGTTTAAGAAAAGATCTCCTCATTTAAGAATTGCTCTATACGGAACACCTGCCGAATCGACTGCTGGGTGGTTTAATCATAAGTTATTAAAACAATTCGGAGAAATAAAAGATATTACAGACAAAGGATTTATAACAAACTCTTATCATGTTGATGTTAGAGAAGAAATAGACGCATTTAGTAAAATTTTTATAGAATCACATCTACAAAAATATTCAACTGGTGGGGCAGTCAGTTATATAGAAACAAATAATATGCAAAAGAATACAGCAGCATTAATGCAAGTTGTACAATTCATATACGAAAAGATAATTTACGCAGAGATAAACTTCGAGTGCGACGTATGCGGTAAATGCAAATACACAGGCGTTATGGAAAATGATCCTGAGACATTACATTGGGTTTGTCCTCAATGTGGTAACGACGACCAAAACACTTTAAGTGTAGTTAGAAGAACATGTGGATATTTAGGTGAAACTATTTGGACAGAAGGAAGAGTATTAGACATCATAAATAGAGTAAAACATTTATAAGGGAGATGGTTGGAATGAAATACGCTAAAATTATAAAATACGATACCGGGAACTGGGACGGAATAACAGCTACTATATTCTTTAGTGGCTGCCGTTTCAACTGTCCTGGGTGTTTCAATAAAGTTGCTCAGGACTTTAACTATGGGGAAGAATTCACAGAAGAAGTCATAGATAAATTTATAGAATATGCTAATGATGAACATGTTACTGGTATCTGTATATTAGGCGGAGAACCATTCCAACAAGATCTTGATATGTTGTATCATTTTGTATTTAGATTGGCGGTCGAGGTAGGTAAACCTATACACATGTGGACTGGGTACACTTACGAAGAATTAGAAAAACACCTTGAATGTAGAATGGTATTAATCAATATCGATACGTTAGTTGACGGACGTTTTATGATCGATAAAAAAGACTTGTCTCTAAAATACAGAGGCAGCTCTAACCAAAGAGTAATCGATGTTCCAGAAAGTATAAAAGCCGGTAAAATAATACAAATAAAGGAGTGATTGATATGTTAGGATATTCTAAAATGGAATCTGCTAGAGAAGTAATAGAACGCAGCGAGGTAAATGGAGAATTAGTATTTGTAACTAAGAAATATTACGATGATAATGATAATCTTGTATTCACTGCAGTTTATAATAAATACGACGTATTAATCTACGATTCATTTTTCGGCGACTATTAGTACGCTATTTTTACATCCTATATTATGAAAGAAAATAATTTAGGAGGTAATATTATGAAACAAGAAACTACTAAAAAAGAAATAGATATGAAAAAAGTAGGTTTAGCGGTAGCAGCAACAGTGGGAACAATAGGAACTATAAGCCTTGGTGTTATGTGTTATTTGAAAACTAAAGATAATAAGCAACTTATGAAAATCAATGAACAACTTAAATTAGATAAAGAAATTTATAAATCTGCTTATGATGAATTGGTTTATCAAGCACACAAAACATCAGAAGATATATCCATAGTTAAACAAGTTGTTGGCGGACCGTTAATAAACAGACTTATAAAGAATGAAGAAAAAACACTTAGTAGATTCACTAATAAAATAAAAGATATATCTGCTAAAGGATTAGATGAGACAGCGAAAGCAGTAGTAAAAGACTATGAGGAAAGAAGTAGAAATTGTATGGAAACAATAGCGGATTTCATGCAAGTTAAAGATATTTTAAATAAATAGCCCTTCATGGGCTTTTACTTTTGTCTTCGCGAAAATAACATAGCCTTTAATGAAGAGAAGAAAAAGAATGTGAGTACGACAAAACTCCGGACGGTGAGTCGCACATTAGATGTGGTAACGCCCATGAATCGACATGGTACTTACGAGATAGTTAACAACTATGAGGTGAGGGTAAGATGAGAATACAGTGAGACACATCCTTCTCTTTTTACTTTGTCGAACCCACGCGAAATTTACATGGCCTTTAATGAAGGGATATAAAATTCATTAAGGAGTGGTAAATATGAAAAAACAAAATACATTAATAAATGATAATATAATAGTTATTAAAACATGTGAAGGTTATAAAGCACTAAAAATATATTTTGATGACGAAGAAAAATCATACAAAATGGATTTAGTTGATGAAAGACATCACGATAAATATGAAGATTTATTCTAAGAAACACTAAGAGGTGACGATTACGTTGCCTCTTTTCTTTTTATTATTTTTAGGAGGGGTGCGCATGGACTATTTATACTACGACAATATGGTGATACCTATAGGAGAAATAGAAAGAATCTTTAAATCCGATGTTTATATTTTCATACAAACCGAAGACAAAGAAGTATTTAGATTAGAGTTCGATAACAAGTCTCATAGAGACGCTGTTTATGTTGAAATATGTTCTTTGATAGTATCTCAAGATATTGATAATTACTAAAAAGGAGATGGGTATATGATCTGGATTGAGAGACACTATAACGATTATGGTTTATGTGAATGTATAAGAAAACATATTGACGGTAAAGTAGTTTATGAAGCATACCTAGATTACGACGAAGAAGGCAACTTAATAAGAGCCACATCCACTAAAGATATTTGGTACGACTATTATCACGAAGATGATTACTACGAGAGAAGTAGTATATTCGACAGAAATAGAAGATATTAAATATTATTTTAGGGGGAATGGATATTATGAAATCTACAATAACAACTAACACATACTATAGAAACGATATGATAATAAAAGAAACAATCGTAGATGGTGATATATTTGAGATTGTAGAACAATATCTAGATGAAAATGGGGATTTAATATACGAATATAAACACGATTACAGTCCTGGTAAACTAATGAAAATACACGAAGAGCTTCTTAACCAAACTCACGATTTAGATTATTACGGAGCTAAAGGTGTATTAAGAATGATCGATGCAGCAGAGAGAAAGAAACTAGACGCAGCTAGAAACAAACGTATAACTAAAGAAAGAAACAAAGCACAATACAATGCTAAATTAAATAAAAAGTTAGAAAAAAATAGAAAAAGAGGATAGGTGAAATATATGGGATGCAGAAGAAAAACAAAAAGTGAAAGAGAATTAGTAGCAGATATTAACAAAACATTTGATAAATTCTGTGCGAGAAATCAGTGCCGCACTTGTCGATTTGGAAGTCGTAGAGATTGTAAGCTTGATTATTTAAAAGAATTATTATCCTTGTATGATGAGGATGAAGACGAAGAATAAGGAGGATTTATATGAGTGCTCAATACGATGAACGACTAAAAGTTCACAATGCTAATGTTAGAAAGGCTTACTTCTGGATTAAGAGAAGCTTACCAGAGATTCTTATTGATATTCCAGGAGTTGACTATTCTTGGTATATCGACTTTCATGACGATTCTAAGACTATTCCGGACGAGTATAATGCTTATGATGAATACTTATTCGGTAAACAAACTAAAGAAACGGAAGCTAGATATTTAAGAGCGAAACTAGATCATAGACATCGCAATCCTCACCACTGGGAATACTGGGTTTTATATACTTCAGATAAACCACCGGTAGCATTAGATATGGAATACCCATACATCATAGAAATGATTTGCGATTGGTGGTCATTTAGTTGGGTAGAAGGAGACTTATTCGCTATATTTGATTGGTATGAAGAACACAGAAAAAATATAAGACTTAGTAAGAAAACTAGAGCCACAGTGGAAGATATTTTAAATAAACTTGAAGCTAAATTAATAAAAGTTAGGGGTCCTAGAAAATAAAAATGGGGGTATTGATTATGTTATGTAGTTTAGGTTTATTTGTTGTTGGTGCTATGGCTTGTATGTTTCTTAAAGATGATGGAAGAGAAGAGATTATATATGATGTAGATGATTCTATGTATTATAACGAGACTAAAGAAGATTATGAAAAATTAACATACGATTATTTCCTATCTTTAAGAATAGATGAGCAAGAAGAATATTTCAAAGAAAACCTAGACTTAAAATATTATAAAGACGATTTATCAAAAGGATTAACTAACGATAGATATTTAAATGCTAGACATGCTCAAGAGATTTCTAGAATTACTGGTAAAAAATTTACAGATAAATATAAAACTTATTAGGAGGTAATGGTATGTTACTAAGCGCTAAACCTTATGTTGAGAAGAAAATCACAGAGTTAAAAGAAAGAGTATCTGTATTAGACAGGAAACCAAAACTAGCAATCATACAAGTTGAGGGAAATCCAGCAAGCGATAAATATGTTAATAACAAGATGAAAAGATGTGCAGAAGTTGGTATAGATGTACGTTTATGTTATTACGGAAAAGATGTTGATTTTGTAACATTAGCAGAAAAAATAATGGAACTTAACACAGAACGAGAAATTACAGGGATATTGTTACAACTACCTTTACCAGACAATCTAAAAATATATACAGACGCTCTTATTAGTCAGATAGCTCCACATAAAGATGTCGATGGATTAACTACCGAAAACATAGGGAGACTTTCACAAGGTCTATCATGTATCAAACCATGTACACCTAAAGGAATTATAGATTTGCTAGAATTCTACGACATTCCAATAGAAGGTAGAGATGTATTGATAATTAACAGAAGCGATTTAGTAGGGAAACCATTAGCTCAATTATTCTTACAAAAAGGAGCCACAGTTACGATAGCACACAGCAAGACGAGAAACCTTCACGGAAAGATATTTAGATCAGATATAGTTGTCACTGGAGTTGGAATATCTAACTTCCTAGCGGATGAAGATTTTATCGGTAATACAACAATCGTCGATGTATCAATCAACTTCGAAAACGGTAAGATGAGAGGAGACATAGTTAAAGAAGACTATGATATTTTAGCAGAGAGATGTAACTTAACACCAGTACCAGGAGGAGTAGGACAAACTACAGTTATAGCATTATTAGATACTTTAGTTGAATTAGCAGAAATGGGATTTTAAGGAGGTATGTAATATGAAAGCAAACGAATACCAAGAACTAGCTGCTAGAACTATCAATCCTAGATTATACGATTATGAAATAGAACAGCACGCTATACACGGCTTAGCAGGCGAAGTAGGAGAACTACACAGTATATATCAAAAATGCTACCAAGGACATGACTTTGATGAGGAGCACGCTAAAAAAGAATTAGGCGACCTTCTATGGTTTGTTGCTGAATATTGCACGGCTATGAATTGGGAACTCGAGGAAGTAATGGAACTAAACATTGAAAAATTGATGAAGCGTTATCCGGACGGATTCGAAGATGTTAAAAGCATAAATAGAGAGAAGGGAGATATTTAATATGAAAGTATTCTTATCACAACCAATGTCGGGCAAAGAAGAACAAGAAATCCTTTTGGAAAGAGCTTATGTCACAGACTTATTAAAAGAAAGACTTGGCGAGGATATTGATATATTACACACCTATTATGATGGACCAGAGTCACCATTATGTAAATTAGGTAAAGCAATACAGGCATTATCCGAGGCAGATATGGTATATTTCTTACCTGGCTGGAAAGATTCCCGAGGATGTAAAATAGAATACCAATGCGCTATGGAATATGGTTTAGAATGTTTCGAGCTATTGGTTAAGGACGTGAAAGACGATGAAAACTAATCTATTTGATATTACCTGTATAAAATGTATACTACGTCAGCATCATTTTGATATTGAGACAGATTGTGAAGGCTGCGAACACTATTATGAAAAATTAGCCAATGGAGAGATATATGTAGAAGTAGAAAATGATATTGAGGAGGAGTAAATATGAAAGTTAGTGGAATGAATATAGTAGGTGTAATAAGAGTTGATAACGCATACGTTTACGGCTTACACGAAAGTATAATAGCTAGTGGATATCCTATGTCAACTGAAGCATACAAAGACATGGAAGATATTCATAGAACTGACGCTGATATAAAAAGAGTAAAACATTTAGGAAATGCTGCTCCTGGTTCTGGACACGACTGTTTCTTAAAAGGAATAACAGTACAATTCGATTTACAAGTTCCTGAGTATATCTGGAGACAATTAGACAGATATCACTTCATAGATTATGTGAGTAGTCAAAGTAAAATGCACAGAATCCTTAAACTTGATTTAGACGAGATGTGTAATAAATATGTTACAGAGGAGACTCTAGTTAACGTTAAGAAATATATCGAGCAATACAACAGCTTCGACTTTTATTACAACGCATATATCAAACAATACAAAGAAGACTGTGCGCTTAGAAAAGTAACTGCCGATCCAAATTGGGTCCCTACTCTTAAGTTAAGAAACGGACACACAATAGAGTATAATAAAGAAAACTTATTCAGAATAATAGTTGCTAACTGCCCTTGCGGATTAATGTTAACAGCTAGAATGACTACTAACTATCTACAACTTAAATCTATAATAAACCAAAGATCAAATCATAAAATGCAAGAATGGAGATATTTAACAGCATGGTTCAAAGGCTTACCTCACGTTGATTATCTATTATTAAATCAAAAATAAGGAGGTTTATATGTGGGTAAAAATGTTATTCCGCATTAGGTCCCCTATATTATTAAGATTATTCGGACGTATTAAAAAATAAGGAGGTACTGTTATGGCTATGGATCCAAAACTATTTTACCTTGCTGTCATATGGGGCTTGATCTGGATAGCCCTTATTATATCTCTTGATACGCGAGAATAACATGTCCTATTATGAAAGATAAATATACTTTAAAAGGGGATGTTTAGATGTATAATTCAAGAAACTATTATGAAATACAAGCAGGTATGGTAATGGAGAAATTAGTGGAACAAAGAAAAATATTAAACTATGTTGACGATGTTCTAGTAAAAATCGATATCGTATCTAGAATAAAACAATTAGAATCTGAATTAGATTTCTACGTTAGACATTTAAAAAATATGTAATTTCACAGAGGGATGCTTACACAGCATCTTTTTCTTTTTGAATTTGAAAAATAATTTAGGAGGTATGTAATATGTTTAAGAAAAATAAAGAAGTTATAGAAATGGAACAAACTACTTTTATACAAAAGCATGCTAAGAAAATATTACTAGTCGGTGGCGTGGTTGTGGCTGCTGGAGCTTATTATATCCTTAAGAAACATAATGTAGAGATTAAAAATCACGAAATACGCATAACTAACGTGGAAAATAAATTACAAATTAATACAGACATAGCAGTAAAATCATTAAACGATACTATAGAAAAATACGAATTCGAAATAGGAGAATTGATATTTAAGAGAGATAATCTTAATGATACACAACAAAATGTTTTTATAAACATACCTAAACTTAATCAAGAAATAGAATTAAAAACTAGACTTAAGGAAAACGCTATGGCGTTATTAGAAAAAGCTATAGAAACAGGTAAAACAGAATAAGTACGCGAAAAAAACTTAGGCTATTATGAGAGATAGATAATATTTTATATAGCGGTGGGGGGTTATATAACTTCTATCATCCGTATAATTACGTTTACGTGCACGCTGATACGACCACGGGAAACCGTCCCTTCAAACTACGTAATAGCGCAGGATTATACGAGAGGAGAGACTAGCAAGCTCTCTTCGTTTTAACGCGAAATAAAAATATTAAAAAAGGAGAGGGTAATATGGCATTAGAAGCATTAGTATTCGTAGGAGTAACAACAGTATTCACTATAGGAGCAGGTTTATTATCTATAATGTTAGCTGAACGCATAATAGAGGAGGCAGATAAAATGGAAGAAGAAAAAGATTATGTATACATGAATGACGGAACACCTGTGGAATACAACGAAGACGATCAAGAATAATGTTTGCTTTACTGGTGGTGTGTATCGTGCTAGCCTGCTTTATATTTGTAGGACTAGCCGACATCATCGAAATAGAGTTACGTAAATATAGAAAAGGAGATTGATATTTATGAAAATGTATATAAACTTTGATAACGAAACTAAAAAAGTCGATATTAGTATTGTTACGGACGAATTCGGTAAAGAATTAACTCTTAGCGACGCCATGCCTTATATTATGGATGAGCTATACGAGCTAGTAGTGAAAGAGCAAAAAAGAAATATGATGCGATAATCTATTAAAAAGGAGAGATAGTATGAAACCATATCAAAAAAGATTATTAGAAGATTACAGACGAGTTAGAAAAGAAGAGCTTAAGTTATTCAATTATATTCTAATAAGAGAACTAGGCTTAAGTGAAACCAGACCTAAGGCTCCAATGAACTTACTAAAGAAACAGTACGAAGCGATGCATGAATACTCTAAAGTACTAGCAACCCGTCTTGTTATGGAAGGAATCGATAAATATATTTAAGGAGGTAAATATGATGAAACTTTTTATAGCAACAAGATTAGATAAAGTCAATTGGGACGAATGCGTAGAACAAACCATAGCAGCGTATTCCAAAGAAGAAGCGTTAGAGTTAGCAAGTATAGAATATGGTGTATGGGAAGTTAATGAAGTAGACTTATCAATATCACAAGTGTTAACTCAACATATTAAGTGGGGTTAAAAGGAGGCTGTCATGAAAATATGGGAAGCTATGAAGGTGATGCGAGAAGGTAAAAAAGTGAGACAGACGGATTGGCACAACGAAGACCGTTATATTTGTCTTCAGAACGGCGACCATGGTTATATAGTAGACAATCATGGTGACATTTATATTTTAACTTTTATAGACGATCGTGAGTGGGAGATTTATGATAGAAAATTTATAAGAAGATAGGGAGGGTTACTTGTATGTATGAAGTAGTTGCTCATAGAATACCGAAAG
>JAEIGA010016946.1_pt1 | contig 11089 bp, 9 predicted proteins | sample 9270691 | NCBI WGS metagenome assembly JAEIGA01 (sample SAMN17057246, study PRJNA624740) | gut metagenome | biome: biome; isolation source: fecal sample | host: Bos grunniens | place: China: Xizang | collected 2019 | reverse complement strand
CTGCTCGAGAGCTCTACATTAAACATAGTGAAGAAGGCGAGGATGTAGGGGATGATGATGGCAAAGTTGGCAAGTGTGAAGCCGAACATCGAGGCGAAATCCTGCCACAGCTCATTCTTATCCGTGCGGTTCTTACGCACCTGAGGCACAGGGTTCTTAAAGAATATAAAGATGCCGACGATGATGACAAACACACCGCCCAGCGACATGATGATGGTGTTGTACTGGTCGATGTAGCTCTTCAAAAGTGCGTAGAGTGTAAATGCAAGGATTGCCATAAGCGTGTCGGCGCTCGCCACGCCCAAGCCCGAGAAGATGCCCGAGAGGTAGCCTCGACTCAATGTGCGCTGTATGCATAACACCGCCACAGGACCCACCGTAACCGATGATGCGAGTCCAACGATGAGACCATCAATGAGTATCCTTATAATCTCGACAATCATAACCTTCTGCCCCCTTTTACACTCTGTATGGCTATGCCATGCGGCATATCCACATATCGGTGCAAATATACAACTTTTTAGCAAATATCCCCGCTATGCTTCGCAATAAATTAAGCAAATTTGCCACCAAATGTTCAACATCGTGACACATACGTCGCTTGGCGTATCCTCTAATTTGGGCGATAACAATTTTTTTTGTACCTTTGAGGTCAGTTAGTATAATCATAAACCAAATAAAACCATGAACGAGAATAACAAGCCAGGTATCGAGATACAGCTCGACGAGCAGGTCGCACAGGGTAACTACTGCAACCTCGCAATCATCGCACACTCAACATCGGAGTTCGTGCTCGACTTCGCAACTATGCTCCCAGGCCTTCCCAAGGCGCGCGTTAAGAGCCGCGTGGTGCTCACACCCGAGCATGCAAAGCGTCTTCTTCTTTCGCTTCAGGAGAACATCACACGCTACGAGAACAACGTAGGCAAGATTAACATCCCCACGAAGCATATGGTAGACCCCTTTGGTCACAAAGGCAACGCTTAATTTGTTGTGATAAGGGGTCATTCTCGGCCTCTCAATCAATAGCCAGAATGGGATGTACGCCAAAGTACTACCCATCCTGGCTATTTTCATGTCGAGACCAAGCCTAACCCCTTCTGACAACAAATTGGTGAGTGGGTAATTGGATGGTGGTGTTAACTGCTTCAATTACATTGTATTAATATGCAAAAAAAAGAGACCACCCTCTGGCGGTCTCTTGTGCTCCGAGGAGCAACACCCAATAAAAAACTAAAAAGATTTATCCAAATTAACAGTGTGGCGCGCACTCCGTTGTTGCGCCATCAAGCCCACCTGAAAATGAGCGATTTTCCACACTGCAAAGATGAGGCTTTATGTCGAGGTGTACAATCGCAAAATGTGGGTATTTTGCAAAATAAATATCCCTCATTGTGGTTATTTTGATATTCCAAAAATTATCGCTATATTTGCATATATATTAGATAAATAATAGTGGTAACCAATCAACGCATTGATATACAATGACTAAAGCAAATAATTCATCGGTTTCGGTGGCTCTATCCCCCGAGATGAAGATATACGAACTCATAGACGCAGCGCCCATGCTCCTGTCGCTCTTCTCGCGCCTCAACATCCATCTCCCCTTTGGCGACATATCCATCGCCGAGATGTGCAAGCGCGATGGCTATAACGCAAAACTCTTTATGATGCTGTGTGCCATGCACATAGACTCGCGCTATCGTCCTTCGAATGAGGAGATTACCGAGGACATGTTACCCGAGGTCATAGCCTACCTGCGCGCCTCACACCGCTACTATGCCGAGCGCATGCTGCCCCACACGGCACGCCACCTTGAGGAGGTGCTCTCGCACTGCGATGAGTTCTCACAGCGTGTGTTACGCCGCTTCTACGACGACTATGCCCGCTACATAAAGAGTCACTTCGAGGAGGAGGAGCGCGAGATATTCACACTCATGGAGCGCGGTGGTGAGCGCGATGCAGATTTTGCCCTCTTCGACATGCCCCATGCTGACATCGACGACCGCTCGAACGACATAGCCTCGCTTATCGTTAAGAGCCTCCCCGAGTCTGCGCCCACGACGCTGCGCTGCGATATGTTGAAGGATGTCTACGAGTTGCGTGACGACCTGCGCCGCCATAGCAACATCGAGACCTACTTGTTGCGCCCCCTTGTAGTTAAGTACCTCAAACTGCGATAGCCATGAAGCGAGTGTCGATAGCCATTGTTGAGCCTTCGCCCATAATCATGGAGGGCGTGGCGACCATCGTTGGTCACAACCCCAGCCTGCGTGTTGTGGGTGCTGTGGCGACGCTGGGAGAGTTACAGGCGCTGATGCGCAACACGGAGGTAGATGTCGTGGTTGCGGCAGTGGGCTTGGCGCGTGATATTGAGGGCGTTGCGGAGTTGCAGTCGCTGCCCGTGATTGGTATGCAGAGTGCCATTGTGGATGCTGCGGTGTTGCGTCGCTTTACGGCTGTGGCAACGCTCTACACCCCCGCCGAGGAGCTGCACCGCATGATAATAGATGCGGCGGATATGCCCGCGGAGCACAACTATGCCGAGAGCCACGAACTCTCGGAGCGTGAGCGCGATGTGCTGGTTCTCGTGGCGCGCGGCCTTACGAACAAGGAGATAGCCTCGGAGCTCAACATCTCGCCCCACACCGTAATCTCGCACCGCAAGAATATCGTCCACAAGACGGGTATACGCTCCGTAGCGGGCCTTACGGTCTACGCTGTGTTGAACAAATTCATTGATAGTGAACGACTTTAAAGAACGAAAAGATATGAAGACAGAACTTTGTGCCTACTCGGTTGATGCATGCCGCATTGCAGCGCGCCTCGGTGTTAATCGTGTGGAGTTGTGTGCATCGCCCGCGGAGGGTGGTGTGACACCATCAATGGCGACCATAGAGCGTGTTGCCAAGATTGAGGGTATTGATGTAAGCGTAATGATACGCCCCCGTGGTGGCGACTTCCTATATTCGGACGATGAGTTCGAGACCATGCTTCGCGACATTGCCTACGCGCGCGAGGCGGGTGCTACGGGCGTGGTATTCGGTATCCTTACGGCTGACGGCAAGGTAGATGTGGAGCGTACACGCCAGCTTGTCGAAGCAAGCGAGGGCATGGAGACAACGTTCCACCGCGCTGTGGATATGACAGAGGCCTATGAGGCTGCTGTTGAGGCGATTATAGAGGCAGGATGTAACCGCATACTCACCTCGGGAAGCTATGATAAGGCTATCGACGGCATCGAGAACATTCGCCGTGCAGTGGAGATAGCCAAGGGCCGCATAGAGATTATGGCGGGTAGTGGCGTGGTGGCAGCAAATGCCAAGCAGCTCGCCGAGGTGGGTGTCGACGCTCTGCACTTCAGTGCTAAGTGCATGGTGGCGGGAGCCATGGAGTATCGCAACCCTCGCATCTCGATGGGTGGCAGCGACGCGGTGGATGAGTATGCACTGCGCACCGTGGATGAGAATGAAGTCAAGGAGATACTTAAACTTATACGATGATGAATAGAAACAAGTTCCTTATTTTGCTCGTTGTTGCCCTTGTTGCAGCACTTGCAATAAACTACTGGCCAAAGAGTTCGGAGGCATATAACCCCGACGCAGACACAGCCCTTCAGGCGGCATTCGAGGCTTCGGCGCGCGGCGAGGAGTTGCGCAAACTCGTAGCCGAGACTCCCGAGGCGGAGCAGCGCGACATGGCATTCCTTATCACGAATATGCCCGAGCACGACCGCGAGACTATCGACCTCGAACTCTTGAAGGAGAATGTTGCGTATGCAAACATTGCGCGCAACAAGTATCAGTGGGCTAAGGAGTTGCCCGAGGATGTATATCTTTGCGATGTGTTACCCTATGCGGTTGTGGATGAGGTGCGCGACTCATGGCGTAAGGATATGTATGAGTTGTTCTCGCCCGCGGTGGACACTTGCAAAACTATGTACGACGCCATCTGCGCGGTTAATGCCAACATCCCAGCGCTTACAGGCGTGCACTACAACACCAAGCGCGAGAAGACCAACCAGAGCCCCAGCGAGTCTATCCGCCAGGGCATGGCATCGTGCACAGGCCTCTCTATCTTGCTTGTTGACGCATACCGCGCTGTGGGCATTCCCGCACGCTTTGCAGGTACCGCATCATGGCACGACAACCGTGGCAACCACAGCTGGACAGAGGTGTGGCTCGATGGCGAGTGGCGCGTAACGGAGTACTACTTCCCCTCGCAGCTCGACCACCTATGGTTCATGGCTGATGCCTCGAAGGCTAACGCCGAGGACCGTACCTATGCAATCTACGCTACACGCTTTGCGGGCGGTAACGACTGGTTCCCCATGGTGTGGGCTGGCGAAGATGAGGGTGCTACTATCGAGGAGCTCCCCAAGTGGGTGGGTGCCGAGAATGTTACGCAGCACTACATCGACCTCGCTTACGACCAGTACACACGCCATCTCGAGGCGGGTACACACACCTTCCTCAGCATCGCGGGATATAAGGAGCGAGGCAAGACCGAGCACTCTGACGACCGCGTGGCTATGGGTGTAGATGTTTTCCGTGGTACGGAGCAGATGGGCGGTGGTCTTACGGCTGGCGAGTTGCGCGACATGAACGACTTCTTCTCGGTGCTTTTGCCCAAGAATACAGAGTATGAACTCCGCTACTATAACGAGGCGGGAGAGCTTCAGACACAGACCGTTATGCTTGGCGATGAGGAGATGCTCGTAGAGATATATCTCAAGTAAATTATATAATTTTCGCACTTGAAAAACTTAAATTATTAACACAACTAAATACAATGGATATGAAAAAGCTCTTATGTTTAATGTCGGCGCTTATTCTGCTGTGTGGTTGTCACGAGAATTTCAATCGTAACAAGGATATTTATGTGCAAGAGCCTTATTATTGGGCAGGCGAACTGCTGTGTGTTTCAAAAAATGTTAATGGAAATTCACTTTATGGTTTGGCACGAAAGGATGGCCGCGTTGTGGTTCCCATAAAATATGATAATATCGATGCCATGGTAACGCCTGCTGGCAAAGTTTATTACACAGGTACGGTGATGTATGCCGACAAGGTGTTCAAGCATGGCTATAATTATGAGTATCACGAGTATTTCTCATATAATGAGGAGGGCGACCTTCTATGCGAGAGCTGCCACTATGAGCCTGTGTTCTCTCCTGATCTGTCGCATGCGACGGTGTATGACAAGTATGAGAATAGTGAGGTTCTCAACCTGAAGCGTAATAGAAGAGTCAAAGAGGTTGATAAAGCTATATACTTTGACACGTATTACATTGCTTTCCAGGATAATGGAAAGATGTTTATGGACCCAGCTCTTATGAATTACAATGATGAATATATTGTTGAATTCGGTGTCTATAGCGGTTTTAGTAGTGAAGGATGCTACAGAACACGTGGCGCTATCGCGGATTTAGCACCACGCCCTATGCAGGACGGATATCTTCTGGTTGAGAGTCATGACAACAAATACGGTGTCATTGATTCAAATGCCAAGTTGTGTATTCCATGCGAGTATTATGAGATTGGTCCAGTTGTGGATGGTGAGCGCTATGTGAAAGGTTTGTTTGTTTGCCGCCCGACAAAAGAGAAGACGGCTTTTGGTATTGTTGACGCAGAGGGCAATGTACTGACCGAGTTCAAGTATTATGATTTTTCAATTACTGACGAGGGTGTGTTTGCGTGGGAGTACCGCAAGGAAAATGCTCCCGAGTTGATTATCTCGTTCAACAGGTAATATATGCACCTCTTGTAGAGATATATCTCAAATAGGGTCATAGATTACACAATGATTGTAAGCCACCCAGGGGTATGTGCCTCTGGGTGGTTTCTTTTTTGTTTCTCATTAAATGTGGGGAGAGGGCGACGCCATTTTCCCAAAATTTTGCGATTGCCCAAAATCGTGCGCTCCCGTACCTTTGCACCGTGGAAATTACTAAAATGTAGACTATGGATGCAATCAGAAGATACCTTATATTTATACTATTGCTCGTTGTGAGTGCTGCGGCAATGGCGACGGAGCCCCCTGTAAGCGTTGAGATTAGCGGCGTGGTGCGTGATAGCGAGGGTAATGCGCTGCCCTATGCCACAATCTTTGTTGAGGGTACTACGCGCGGCACGACTACCGATGCCGAGGGCCGCTACAGACTGACTGTCTTGGAGGGCGATGCACTCTCTGCACAGATGATGGGCTACGAAACCATGACGCGCGACATTGAGATGCGTGGTAATATGCAGGTGGACTTTGAGTTAGCGGAGTCTGCGATGGCGATAGATGCGGTGGTGGTGTCGGCCTCGGGTGTGGGTAACATCAAGCGCTCGGCATTTAACGCCGTGGCGGTGGATATGCAGCCCCTGAAGAACACCACAAAAAATCTCGCCGATGCACTCTCGAGTGCCCCTGGTCTAAAACTCCGCGAGTCGGGTGGCGTAGGCTCCGATATGGCGCTCACGATAGATGGCTTTGCGGGTAAGCATGTCAAGGTCTTCATCGACGGTGTGCCACAGGAGGGCGTGGGAGGTGCCTTTGCGCTAAACAACATCCCTGCGGGATATGCCGATAGGGTGGAGGTATATCGCGGTGTTGTGCCCGTGGGCTTTGGTGCCGATGCCCTGGGTGGCGTCATAAACATCGTGACGAACAAGTCGCACCGCGCATGGTTGGCAGATGCCTCATACTCCTTTGGCTCGTTCAACACCCACCGCTCGAGTGTAAATGCGGGTCAGCGACTCGAGAATGGCCTGTCGTGGGAGGTCTTCGCCTTCCAGCACTACTCCGACAACAACTACAAAGTCGATGTCCCCGTTGAGGACTTTGCCACAGGGCGCATCGACCGCACGCACCTCGAGCGCATGGAGCGCTTCCACGATACTTACCACAATGAGAGCGTCGTAGCAAAGGTGGGCGTAGTGGGTAAGCGCTGGGCCGACAGACTGATGTTTGCGATGAACTACTCGCAGATGTACAAGGAGATACAAACGGGTGTGCGTCAGGAGATTGTCTATGGCGACAAGTTGCGTAGGGGCCACTCGCTGATGCCCTCGGTGGAGTATCAGAAGCACAACCTCGGCATCAAGGGCCTCGACCTCACGCTGACGGCAAACTATAACCACAACATTACCTATAACATTGACACCGCGCAGTATAAATACAACTGGCGTGGCGAGACAAAGCGCCTAAACTCACCTGGCGAGCAATCCTACCAGCATACGCGCTCGGCAAACCACAACTGGAATGCTACGGCGACACTCAACTACCGCCTGGGCGATGCCCACACCTTCACGCTTAACCATGTCGTGAACCACTTCCGTCGTGCAAACACCTCGCTACTGGCGAAGGAGGCAGCGGAGGATGCCATAGACAAGCAGACGATGAAGAATATCACGGGCTTGCAGTACCGCCTCGCAATGTCGGAGCGCTGGAACGCCTCGCTCTTTGCCAAGTACTACTCGCTCAAGGTGCGTGGCCCGATAGCGACTGACAGTAACGCTACGGAGTTCGTCGCCACCTCGCGCAGTGAGGATGCTATGGGCTATGGTGCTGCAGCGACATACCTCATCATCCCTGAGTTGCAGGCGAAGCTATCATACGAGAAGGCATACCGCTTGCCCACAATCGAGGAGATGTTCGGCGATGAGGACCTCGAGATGGGTGACATAGGCATCCGCCCCGAGAGTAGTGATAATGTGAATGTTAGCCTTAGCTACACGGGTGCTTATGGCGCAAATAAGGAGCATGGGCTCTACCTCGAGGGAGGCTTCGTGTGGCGCAGCACGCAGGACTACATACAGCGCAATATTGTCGATTTGAGCGGTGGCAAGGCGGCTGCGAGCTACATAAACTACGGCTCGGTGCGCACATGGGGCATCAATCTCTCGGCACGCTACAACTACAAGCGCTGGGTGACCATAGGCGGCAACTTCACCTATATGGATGTGCGCGACAACCAGCCCACGGCGATAGGCTCGTCGATGCCCAACCTCGGCTATGGCGACCGCATGCCCAACATCCCATATCTCTTTGCCGACGCCTATGTTACGCTATCGTGGCACAACTGCGGGTGGCGTGGCAACACCCTCGAGCTAACCTACGACAACCAGTATCTGCATAACTTCTACTACTACTCTTCACGCATCGGCTCGAACAAGAATGACTACATGGTGCCCTCGCAGTTCTCACACAACATCGCTTTGAGCTACACGATTAAGGATGGGCGCTACAACATCGCCTTCGAGTGCCGCAACCTCACCAACGAGCGCCTCTACGACAACTTCAGCCTGCAGAAGGCGGGGCGTGCGTACTATGTAAAGTTGCGCGTAGCGTTTGGCGGCAGATAGAGAAATTAGCAATAATATAAAAAATAAAACACTATGATTAACAAAATTTTACGAAAGTTCGCGGTAGTTGCACTATCGACAATTGCGCTGGCCGTTATGGCAGCGTGTGAGACAAACACAAACACCCCATCGGGTGGCGCGGAGAACAACAATGCCGTGCGCCCATATGTCCTTGCTACGGAGGGCACATTCACGGGTAACACAACAAATGCCCTCGTCACGGCATCCAAACTTGATAGCGGCGTGGTGGGCATGACAGATGGCCTTGTGAACGATGGCGCCTCGTACTGGGTGTTCTATGGCGACAAGTACCTCTACGGCCTCACCTACAACCAGGGCAATGCGGGAACTACGCGCTCCTATGTTATGAACGACGACTACACACTCACGGCGCGCCCTGCGGAGTATGCCGTAAGACGCTTCACCACCTATGGCATCTACGACCGCTACATAATGACCTTCTCGACGGGTGACGGCCCCGCGGAGTGGGCAGATGCCAATGGCTTCATTCCCAAGTCGTTCCTAGTGTCGTACCTCGATGTTGAGGCTGAGACATACGCCACAAACGACACCCTCGAGGAGCACTACCTCTCGGAGAACTTCCTCGGCAATGGCGAGTTTGTGACACTGGCGGGTATTGAGGATGTGGATGGCAAAATCTTTTCGGCTGCCGTGCCCATGGGCTTGAGTCAGTATGGCGTGAAGGCCGAGGGTGGCAAGTGGATTAGAGAGGGCTATGCCGACCTTGTTAAGACCGAGGCGGGAGGCTCTGGCTCGGGCGCATACAAGGAGGGTGAGTTGCAGTGGACGCAGTATCCCGATGAGTGCTGGGTGGCGATATTCGAGGATGAGACCCTCGCCCAGCGCAAGCTCATCCGCACGGATAAGATTAGCTACGCTGCGGGACGCAACAAGTCGCAGTACTACCAAATGATTTGGACTGCGGAGAGTGGCGACGTCTATGTATTTTCGCCCTCGTATGCCAAGACCATGGCCGACGAGCGTCAGCAGACCCAGCTCCCCGCGGGTGTGGTGCGCATTAAGGCGGGCACGGAGGAGTTCGACCCCAGCTACTATGTTAACATTGAGGCGCTTACCAATGGCATCTCATTCCTTCGCACATGGTATATCGGAGGCTCAAAATTCCTGATGCTCATGTACGACATGCCCCTCGCTCCTGCAACCACGATGACGGCATCGCGCCTCGCGATATTCGATGCAGAGAGCGCTAAGCTTGCCAATGTTGAGGGTCTGCCCTCTGCCGAGCGCATCTCGGGCTTCGGCAACGCCCCCTACACCGAGGATGGCAAGTGCTACATCGCCGTGACACTTACGGACGACTACCCCGCAATATATGCAATAGACACCGCTACGGCAGTGGCGACAAAGGGCCTTACGGTTGAGGCAACGCAGGTGCGTGGCATAGGTCGCATGACTCCAATGTTCTAAATTTTATAAACTTAAGGTGGTGATATTGCAGATTTTATAGTAACTTTGTAGTATCGCCACCAATATTACCCACACAATGAGAAACATCTTCAAACAACTACATATATGGCTATCCATACCCTTGGGTGTGGTCATCGCCATCACCTGCTTCTCGGGCGCTATGCTCATCTTCGAGAAGGAGATTACGCGCATGGTGCAGCGTGACTACTACTATGTCGAGGAGGTCAAGGGCGAACCTCTGCCCCTCGAAGAGCTTGTTGCAGCGGTAGAGCCCACCTTGGAGGAGGGTCGTAAGATTACGGGAGTAACTATTAGCGACGATCCCGAGCAGAGCTATAAGGTAAACATTAACACGCCAAAACGTGCCGCGGTCTATGTCGACCAATATACGGGCGAGGTGCTTGGTGAGCCAGGGCGCTTACAGTTCTTCAAGGATATGTTTAGCCTCCACCGCTGGCTTATGGATGAGCGCCCCGAGGATAAGGATGCAGTGTTCTGGGGTAAGATGATTGTGGGTGTAAGCACGCTGCTTATGGTCATCATCATCCTTACGGGTGCGGTTTTATGGTTTCCAAAGAGCCTCAAGGCACTCAAGCACCGCTCGCAGATAGCCCTGCGCAAGGGCTGGCACCGCTTCTGGTACGACCTCCATGTTGCGGGTGGCATCTACGCGACATTGCTACTCTTGGCCATGGCGCTTACGGGTCTTACATGGTCCTTCGAGTGGTACGGCAAAGGTTTTTATAAGTTGCTTGGTGCTGATACGGAGGCAACTCATAGTGAGGCTGTTAAGAGTAGTAAGGGTGGTGCAAAAGCCAATATCGAAAACCCCTATATTCATTGGTCGGATATCGTTCGTGAGGTAAAGAGCGACTGCGGCGAGTTTCTGGAGATGACCATCTCGAAGAGTAAGGTCGACGTGAAGAGCTCTAACTATGGCAACCAGCGCGCCAAGGATACCTACCATTTCGATAGTGCTACGGGCGAGATAACCTCCGTAGAGCGCTATGCCGACAAGGCGGGCGACAGCAAGACCAAGGGGTGGGTATACTCCGTGCATGTAGGCAGCTGGGGTGGTATCTTTACGCGCGTGTTGTGGTTCTTGGCCGCGATGCTTGGCGCTACGCTTCCACTCACGGGCTACTACCTCTGGATAAGGCGCAAGTTCTTCAAGCGCAAGTAGCTCTATAAGTGACATAAAGAAATAGAGGCTGAATAAAAAGTGTATTTTGTCGTTACGCTCGCCCTCAAAATGCTCATTTACGCATACGTAAACTGCGCTTTTTCGG
>JAEIGA010016945.1_pt1 | contig 11090 bp, 4 predicted proteins | sample 9270691 | NCBI WGS metagenome assembly JAEIGA01 (sample SAMN17057246, study PRJNA624740) | gut metagenome | biome: biome; isolation source: fecal sample | host: Bos grunniens | place: China: Xizang | collected 2019 | reverse complement strand
AAGTTTTTTTTGCAATTTTGCAACTTGGTATGTCTACATGGCAAAATCTGTGAAGGCGCAAACAACGAATAAATATAATAACTAGATGAAACACAACTCCAAAACTCATCATGGTAGATGGTGGCTATTGATGCCGATGTTGGTGTCGGTAATGCTATGTGTGTCGTGTCGCGAGGATTATTACTACGACGAGCAGGAACCGGAATGGCTGGGCGAGAGTATTTATGACTTCCTCGTAGAACAGGGAAAGTATAAGAACTATATTAACCTGATCGACGAGTTGGGCTACAAAGAGGTGTTGGCAAAAACAGGTAGTAAAACCCTGTTTGTAGTAGATGACGAGACATTTGAGGAGTTCTTCCTGGATAATCGATGGAATGTCAAATCTTACCAAGAACTTTCTAGAGAACAGAAGGAACAGATTCTCTATTCCTCAATGCTCAACAACGTATTCTTCTCAGAAATGTTGGGCGATGCTCCAGGTCCACAGAAGGGCTTGAGCATGCGTCGTGCATCGGCCTTGTCTGTGTCCAGTACACGCAAAATGATGAGTAAAGAAGAGTTCCCAGAATCGTACTACTGGAGTTTGATTAAAAGTGACAGCATTATCTTGTTGCAAGACAACACTCCATCTCCGATGGTGACCTTTACCAACAGTTATTTGATAAACAATGCTTTGGAGGGAAACGATTATGCGTTCATTGCAAATCTTCCTTCGGAGTATGTGTACAATCCTACTGATGTCTTCGTTAATGGCGTGAGGGTAGAAGAGGCCAACATGAAGTGTAAGAATGGAGTTGTACACCGTTTGGAGCGTCTGGTAACTCCGTTGACCAATATGGCAGAGGTCGTGTGTACCAATGAGTCTACACAGCGATTTGGTGAACTGCTTGATCGTTTCTCAGCACCTTTCCTCAGTACTTCGGCTACGATTGAGTATGGCAACACGACTCCTGTGTATGTGAAGAAATACTTTACTTCACGTGGACATGCTGACGGATTGGATGGGTTTAGCGGTGGGGCTACTAATATTCCTTTTATGGTTACGCCTACCGATTCTGCTGTAGAGGCTGGATTGAAATTTGATCCAGGATGGAATACGCTGACGGCATCGGATATCAAACCGATGAATGAGGATATGACGGCCATGTTCGTACCTACAACAGCGGCACTTGATACTTTCCTTAAGAGCGGAAGTGGAAAATTCTTGTATGAGCGTTATGGCGGATGGGATGGAATACCTAGCCATGTATTGGCTGATTTGTTGAATAACCACATGAAGTCGTCGTTCGCTAATACTGTTCCTAGCAAATTTGAGCAGGTAAAGAATGATGCGCAAATTGATATGGGGGTCGAGAAAGGTGATGTGCGCGAAGCTATATTGTGTAGCAATGGTGTAGTCTATATCACTGATTCGGTATACGCTCCCGTCTCTTATGTTGCTGTTACTGCTCCTACACTGGTGAATGATAACATGAATATTATGCGTTGGGCTACAGAGGAATATGGATTCCTAGCCTATCTGCATTCCATGGATTCTTACTATAGCTTCCTGCTGCCAACGGATGAGAACTTTTGGTATCTTGACCCGTTGTCGGTTGCTCAAGGTGAGCCCCAATATTGGAAATTCAAATACAATAAGGATTACAAGTCTGTAGAAGTTGAAGTCTATGACTCGTTGAAAAAAACACTTAAGGGGAACTTGCGAGCATGGAGAGGGGATGCTAGCGTGATACAGAATCGTTTGGAAGATATGATTGATCAGCATATTATTGTTGATAAGATCGATGCGGCATTCAATGGTAAGTATTATTATCAAACCAAAGGTAATGGTACGATAAAGGTTATGCCCAATGCAAATTCCAAAGATTTGAACATTTATGGTGGATATCAACTTGAAGCAGACTCGACAATCGTAGTACCTGCGAGCAAAATGTATCCAAGTGATAATGGTAAAACCTATGTGCTTCCCTCTTTGGCACAAGCTCCGCTGAAATCTGTGTATGAAGTAATGGAGGAGCAGGCCAGTGACGAAACGGCACCATTTTATCAGTTCTTTAAGTTGATGCGAGATGCAGGTGTGTTTGCCAAAGATGATACTTATGCTACCTCAGGTGAATACACGGTCGATGTGTTCAATACTTATCATTACACCATCTATGTGCCTTCAAATGAGGCTGTGTTGGAAGCTATAGCAAATGGCTTACCTACAATCCAAGAGGCTAATGATTACTTAGAGTCATTGGGTAAGAAGGTTTCCAATGCCGAAAAGCAGTTGTATATAGATGAAATTAGTGCTATTATACGTGACTTCGTTTGCTATCATATACATGACAATTCTGTATACATAGGAGGCGCGGAGGTCTCTAACAGAGAATATCAGACTAGTGCTTTGGATTTGGAGGCCAATTTGTTCCGTCGTCTGCGTGTCAGTGCTAATAGTACATCATTAACGGTTGAGGATGCCTCAGGACATACTGCAAATATCGTTCCAGGAAAAGAAGGCGTGAGCTATAACGTTATGGCACGTGATTATTTGTTTAATGACGGTGTCTCTGGTATATCTATGGATTCGGACGGAAATAGTAAGGAAACCGACGTGATGATCTGTAAGCAGATTGAGACCTCTTCGTTTGCTGTTGTCCATGGTATTGATGGGGTATTGCTCTATGACAATGACCAGTTGGAAAGATATAAGAACGATGTGGCAGAAGCTAAACGGGAATTCGAGAATTCGAAAAAATAACATTGGGCTATGAAAAACAGATTATATACAATGGTGCTGATGTTCTCTATGGGTATAACATCAGTTTTTGCTCAGGTGATAGTAACTGGTACGGTAGTAGACGCTATAGAACCCTTGATGATGGTGAATGTTGTCGAGGTGGACGAAACTGGACGTTTTGTTGAGGCTACGACAACAGATATCAATGGTAACTTCTCTATCCGCATCAAGAATACCAAAGACAAGTTGCAGTTCTCTTATATAGGATATAAAACGCAACTATTGCCTATTGGCGACAGAAAAGTGTTCGACATCGTCATGAAAGATGAAAACTTGATTGAGGAGGTCGTCATTAAGGCTGTAGCGAAACGTAGTGCTGGTGGTCTTGATATCCCTGAACGAGAGATGTCAATCTCGGCACAGAGTTTGAAGATGTCGGAGTTTGAAGGACTCAATTTCACTTCTGTTGATGAGGCTTTGCAGGGACGTATCGCAGGTCTCGACATTGTGATGAACTCGGGAAACCTTGGTAGCGGTACAACCATGCGTCTGCGTGGTGTCTCATCAATCAATGGTAATGCCGAACCGCTCATTGTTGTTGATGGTAATGTGTTTGAATCTACAGGTAATGATGATTTTGACTACTCGAGTGCCGATGAGGAGAAATTTGCAGAACTGCTCTGTGTAAACCCTGATGATATTGAGTCTATTGACGTGCTCAAAGATGCTGCAGCTACTGCAGTGTGGGGATCGCAAGGTGCTAATGGTGTGATTATGATTAAGACCAAGCGTGGTTCGCGTGGTCCCACGAGAGTAACCTATTCGTATGGTTTGAATGTGACCTATCAGCCCGAGGGTATACGTATGCTCAATGGTGACGATTATACCATGTTTATGAAAGAGGCCTACTTTAATCCTCGTCTTAACGACGAAGCAGCCAATATCAAGGAATTCAACTATGATAAGACGGGCTTCTCCGAGTACAACATGTTTAACAACAATACCGATTGGGTGAATGAGGTGAAGCAAATCGGTATGAAACATTCGCATTACGTGTCGCTTACGGGTGGTGGAGAAAAGGCTAACTTCCGTGTATCGGGTGGTTATGACACTGAGCGTGGTTCTATCATTGAACAGAAATTTGATCGTTTCTCAACACGTGTAAACTTGGACTATTTCGTTTCACAGCGCATTAAGATTATTTCAGACTTCTCGCTTACATATACGGATAACAAACGTAACTATTCTAATCTTTTAGGAGAGGCCTATTTGAAAATGCCTAATATGGCTATTTATCATGAAGATGCTAATGACCAACCTACAGGTGAGTATTATTTTGCATTGCGTAGTATGCCCGAAGTGTTGAAAGACCAGCGTGAGCGTATTAATCCAGTTGCAGAGGCCTACTTGGCTAAGAATGACCAGCGTACCTATCGATTGGATGCATTGTTTGAACTGCAATATCACTTGTTGGATCCAGAAGCTAACAGTCACAACTTGACCTATAAAGGACAGGTAAGAATGGGCGTATTTACTGATTTTGTTGATAAATATTATCCACGTGCACTCTCTACTCTGGGATGGGGTGATGAGTCAATCAACCGCTCAGAGCAAAGTTCGGGAAAGAGTGTCTCTTTTAGTACCAAGCATGACTTGATTTTCACTCCGAAGTTTGATAATGAGGATCACTACTTTACCACTCTGGCACGTGTGGAGGTAAATAGCGGTGATGGTAGTGGATATGGTACTGTGTCATATGGATTACCAACGGGTGATATAACTTCTTCTACAGCACAAGGACAGTTGAAGGATATGTGGACCAATCAGAGTCAGTGGCGTAGTGTGTATATGACCTATTCAGGTCACTACTCATACATGTCGAAGTATATGTTTGACCTTTCTGCCCGTGTCGATGGTAGCACTAAGTTTGGCCCAGGAAAGCGTTGGGGTGTGTTCCCTGCCGTATCTGGTCGTTGGAATATCATCGATGAACCTTGGATGGAGTGGGCAAGAAGTAAGGCCAAGATGAGTATGTTGTCATTACGTCCGGGATGGGGACAGGTGGGTCAGCAACCGGGTGCCGAATATCTGCATTTCAGTAAATACTCAGGTGTGGATGTTTATGGTGATATGGCCGCTACAGCTCCTAATAATATTCGTTTGACAAGTCTTCAGTGGGAGACTAAAACCACGTGGAACTTGGGCTCGGATATAGGTTTCTTGGATGACAAGTTTACGATGGATGTCAATGTTTACTCACAGTTGACCGAGGATCTGTTGATGAACGATGTGCGTATTCCTTCGTCTACAGGTTTTGCTCATCTGTCAACCCAAAATGTGGGTAGTATGCTGAATCAGGGATGGGAACTCAATCTCTATGGTAATAAGTGTGTAAAGGTTGGAGACTTCTCTGCCGGATTCAACTTTACTATGGGTAATAACGTCAACCAGATTGTAGAGATGGATGAGACGGTGTTGGCGAGTTTGAACAAGGACTTTGATTATGCCAATGGCTCATACCTGACTCGTGTACAGGTAGCCAATGCTTTTGGCTCTATTTATGGTTTCCGTTACAAGGGTGTATACCAATATTCGGAATATTCTCCCGAAGAGATAAAGGGAGTGAGTGGACCCAATGCACCTGTGGCTCATGATGCAGATGGTAATGTCATTACCGATGATAAGGGTGATCCGCTGCCGATGATGTTTGATTACGGAGGCAAAAACTATGAGTTTAAGGGTGGTGATGCCATCTATGAAGATATTAACCACGATGGTAATATCAATGAGTTGGATATCGTGTATTTGGGCAACTGTAATCCTTTGTTTACCGGTGGTTTCGGACTTCGCTTCTTCTATAAGCGTTGGTCAATGAACATGCAATTCAACTACCGATACGGAAGTAAGGTACTCAATAGAGCCAAGATGAATGCAGAGAATATGTATGACAATAACAACCAGAGTTATGCAGTCAACTGGCGTTGGCGTACCGAGGGAGACTTGACGCACATACCTCGTGCTTTGCACCAGTATGGTTATAACTTCTTGGGAAGTGACCGTTTCGTGGAGGATGGCTCGTTCTGCCGTTTGAACTATTTGCAGTTGAGCTATAGTCTCTCTCCTGAATTGGCTAAGCGTATGGGAGTGAAGAATGCGATGTTCTCGGTATCTGCTAATAACTTGTTTAACTGGACACGCTACTCAGGTGTTGACCCTGAAGTGGGATATGGTGGTTATGGATTGAGTGAAGACAATTCGAAGACACCTCGTGCCAAGTATTTTACCTGTCGTCTTAATGTAACATTCTAATAGTGCCATGAAAAGAATATTATTGAAAATTAGATATATCTCCGTTGTTTTGTGTGCAACATGTGCACTTACATCGTGTGATGATTTCTTGGATACAGTGCCATTGAACGAAATCGTGTTGGAGAACTTCTGGGAGACTGAAGAGGAGGTTAATTCTGTTGTGATGTCATGCTATAGTCGTATGGCGCAGGGAGATTTCCTTACTCGATTGATTCTTTGGGGTGAGTTGCGTTCCGATAATGTGGTGGCAGGAAATATCACAGGTGATATTCCTTATGTAAATAATGATCAGTTATTAGATATGTTGGATGGAAACATCCTTCCTAACCATTACATTGCTGACTGGTCCAGTTTCTATAGTGTAATCAATCGTTGCAATACGGTGCTATATTATGCTCCGGAAGTACTGGAGCGTGATCCAGACTTCAAACCCTCGGAATGGAATTATCTTAAAGCAGAGATGCTAACCTTGCGTGCTTTGTGCTATTTCTACTTGGTCCGTTCATTCCGTGATGTACCTTTTGTGACAGAACCAACGATTGATGATAGCAGAGACTTTAAGGTTGCAGCTTCTCATCCAGATAGCATATTGAATAAATTGGCTCTTGACTTGCAAGAGGCTGAGTTGTATGCATTAAAAGAATTTCCAGCAGCTACCACTTCGATGTATTCATATACTAAGGCGCGTGTTACAAAACTGACCGTATGGTCATTATTGGCAGATATCTATCTTTGGTTGGAACGATACGATGACTGCATTACCTATTGCGAAAAGGTAATAGAAGAAAAGATTGGAGAGGCCGAAAAGAAGAATATGAATTTCGACGGAAATTATCCGTTATTGGCTAATCAGAAGTCTAGTTCTTCGAATAGTTTACATCAGGCCTACATACAGACTTTTGGTAATGGTAATTCTTTTGAAAGTATCTTTGAAATGCCATTTGGCTATAACTATGAAGATAAGCGAGATGCGCTTCGTAGTTATTATGGCTCTATTGATGTTGCTATTGGTGCAATGACGGCTTCGACCTTTATTGCTGAAGGCATAAAAGAGGGTAACAATACAATCTTTAAGCCAACTGATATCCGTGCAATCGAATCGTTTGACATCGATGCTTCAGGTACTTTCCCTATTCACAAATATGTTTACTCTTATATCGGTGATGATAACACTTTTGGATATCGTGGTTATGCATATCCCAATTGGATATTCTATCGTTTGACCGATGTGATGTTGATGGAAGCCGAGGCTTTGGTGGAACGAAACGATTCGGTGGATTCAAAGAAGGCGGTAGATTTGGAGAAGGCCTTCGATTTGGTCTCTGCGGTGTATCAACGGGCAAATTTGAAGGGAGATGCTCTTAAAGTGAAGGATTATTCTACTCAAGAGTCAATGCGTACTCTCGTCTTGGAAGAACGTCATCGTGAACTGATGTTTGAGGGTAAACGTTGGTTTGATCTTGTGCGTAAAGCTCGTCGCGATGGAAACAACAGTGATATGCTTGACCTGGCTACCCGTAAATATACCAATCCTGGTTCAGTGAAGAGTAAATGGATTAAGCCCGATATGCTCTATCTACCCATTCACGAGGATGAATTGAAGGTAAACACCAAGTTGGTGCAGAATCCAGAATATGAGACAGAAAAGACAATAACTACTTCGAAATGATTGATGCTATGAAGAAATGGTATACCATATTGCTTGTCAGTGCTCTTCTCCCTATATTGAGTAGCTGCGTAGAAGAACTACAGACGGAGAATTTCTATACGTTCACGGGAGAGACGATTACTGATTATCTGGAGAACCGTGAGTCTTTGTCTATGTTTAAGGAATTGCTCGGGCGCACTTCTGATCCCAATATGCTCAGTCTATTGGATGCGTACGGAGAATATACTTGTTTTGCTCCTCATAATGATGCTATTAAGGCTTATCTAGAGGAGTGTGGACTGACTGCAGTGAGTCAGCTTAGAGCAGGAGAATGTGATACGATTGCACGCAATCATATCATCAAGGTTGCGTATCCGACTACTGACATGCCGGAGGATGTGTTGAGTAGACCGAATATGAATGATCGTTATATTCAGATATCTATTGACTCTGGTAATATCTATGTGAATCTGGAGGCCGAGATTGTAGTGCGTGATGAAGAGGCGGAGAATGGTGTTGTACACGTTATAGACAAGGTGTTGCAGCAATCCAACTCTATGTTCATTGATTTACTGCAGCAGGACTCAAGAGTATCTCTGTTTTACAAAGCTATGGAGGAGACAGGGTTCAGCAAAAATCTAACGGATTATATGGATCCCAAATTTGAAAAATATAAAAGGGATGATGGTTTGGCCGGATTTAACGACCGACGCACAGAGGATAATGCTAATCTGATATGTCCTGTGTTATATCCGATGAATCGCAGATTAGGCTATACAGGTTTTATCGAACCCAATGAGGTCTTGTATGCGGCAATGCAGAAAGAGAATCTTTTGGATACGGTAAAGTATACTCCTTTTGAGTGCTTGGTTGCCTATGCTAAAATGATTTATGAAAAATCATTTCCTAATGATAAAGGAACCTATGGTGAGGATGAATATACTAATCCTAAGCATCCGCTCTATCGCTTTGTCGCCTATCACTTCTTGAATCGACAGATTTATACTGACAAGATGACGACCTATTTCCACTTCCAACAGAATATGTACGATGCTTTTGATTTCTATGAAACAATGTGTGATGGTACTATATTGAAAGTTTCTCGTGGTGGAAAAACACAGGGACAGACACGTCTGAATCGTCGCTATGGATTAAGTCATGGACAAAATTATTCTAGAAAGGGTGTTCTTGTGCAGAATGTGAAACATGATGGTATCAATGGAGTATACTATCTGATTGATGAACCTCTGGTGTATAGTGAAGAGGTTATTAAGGAGGTCTTGACTGATCGTATGCGTTTTGATGCAGCTACCTTGATGCCTGAGTTGGCGACAAACAATATCTTCAGAAATGGAAATGGAGATACCGATAGTCCGTCTCGTGGACATTCTTACCAAATTCCTAACTCAATGGAGTATAGCTATGTGGAGAATCTGAAGGTCTACCAAGAATCCATCGTGTATTATCAGGCTCCAGTTATTGGATTCTGGTGTTGGTATGCTGATGAGGTTATTGCGAAAGGCTCATATGATTTTGCAATTAAGTTACCTCCCGTACCTACTGGTACCTATGAGGTGCGCTATGGTTATGTGCCTATGGGCCATCGTGGTATAGTGCAGGTTTATTTGGAGTATGATAATGTAAGCAAGCCATGTGGTATCCCTGTTGACTTGACCGAGGATGGCACGAGCCCTAAGATTGGTTGGGTGTCCGATAAGGATAAGACTGAAGATGAATTGCTGAAGCTTGATAAAGCTATGCATAATCGTGGCTATTTGAAAGGACCGTTGACTCAAACTGAGGGCTCTCAGAAGAGTAATATAGCACGTGACCAATCAAACCACCTGCGTCGTATTGTTGCTACGGAAAACTTGGAGAATGGTAAGGATTATTATATTCGTTTCCGTTCGGTAGATGAGACTGCTAAAGAGTTTATGTTCGACTATCTGGAATTATGCCCGAAAGAGGTTTATGATAACCCTGCAGTGCAAGAAGATAGATTGTAATTAAAAATATTGTTCTGACTATGAAATACAATAATAAAATAAAGCATTTTATGTTGCTATGCCTATTATCGTTGGCATGGGTAGGCTGTACAGATTGGGATGACCATTATGGCGCGGAGGGACAATATGTCGTTTCTGACAAGACCTTGTGGGAAGAAATTGAGTCAAGGATTGAACTCAAACCTTTTAAAGAGATTCTGGAACAATATGGATACAAGGAGATGCTGAATGGCTCGCAGATGTATACCGTGTTTGCTCCCGTGGGTGAGATTGATACTACAGGCATAGGCTCTTCTGAGGAGAAGATTAAGACGGAGGTTTTGGAGAATCATATCGCTCGTTTTGCACATTCGGCCAATGGTGCTACGAATAATAAACCTGCGGTGGTGATGCTCAATTCCAAACCCATCAGTTTTATGCAAGTGGGTGATGGTTACGTCTTTGGCGATAATAAACTGACCAATGATTATAACATTCGTACTCAAAATGGTGTGTTGCACGTAATTGAAGGACAGCAACCATTCTTCCACAATATATGGGAATATTTGACAACCGACACTCTGTTTAATAATATTCGTAATTATCTTTATTCTTTTAACGATACGATATTGGATGAGGACAAGAGCGTAAAGGGCGAAATCAATGAGAATGGGCAGCAGGAGTATCTTGATTCTGTAGTCTATATCCATAATTCATTGCTCTATAGTCTCGGAGAGTTAAATAATGAGGATAGTACCTATACAATGATTATTCCGACTAATGAGGCATGGGATAAGGCCTATGCGCGCATAAAGCCCTACTTTCAGTATCCTACAACTCTGTATAGTCAGTACCCCTCTAGAGTCGCAAGTGAAAAACGTGACTCTTTGTGCAACTACTATACACAGTTGAGTATTGTACGTGATTTGGTGTTTAGTCACGCTAGATTACAATCTGTAGAGGATTCTTTGGTTTCTACAACTGGTGGTGTCTTTAGGACTCCTACAGATTATATTCTGTCAGAGGATTGTGTGTTGCCTGGTGATGCTGGCCATGCTGTGTGCAGCAATGGCGATGTATTCCTCGTAAATGAGTTAAAGCATAACCCTTGGGACTCATGGCACGAAACCATTACGGTAGAAGCTGAGCGTGCAAATGCGTTGGACTATAATCCTACTGCTAGTAACTATCAGTATTATAAAAGAACATTAGCGAACACTGATACGCTATACACGAAGGTGTCTAATGCTTCTTATATTGAGGTGAGACCGGTTTCTTCAATTGCTGTGCCCAAAGTCGTGTTTAATGTATGGAATACTCTAGCTGGAAAGTATGATGTGAAGGTGGTCTTCTTACCGCAAACATTAGTGGCTAAGGGGGGAGCGATAAAGCCCAATAAGTTTACTGCCAAGTATCAATGTTT
>JAEIGA010016944.1_pt1 | contig 11090 bp, 11 predicted proteins | sample 9270691 | NCBI WGS metagenome assembly JAEIGA01 (sample SAMN17057246, study PRJNA624740) | gut metagenome | biome: biome; isolation source: fecal sample | host: Bos grunniens | place: China: Xizang | collected 2019 | reverse complement strand
GGAGACCGAGCTTGTGGTTAAGTTCAAAGCTCCCCAGGCTACCGAGATTCAGAAACTCGAGAATAAGTCGCTCGTGAGCTACATCTATGTAGGCCCTCCCGCAACCGCCGAGTTGCGCGCCAAATTTGGTGAGGCCCCCAAGATTCAGCTCAACAATAGCTTCAGCAACCCCGAGCAGATTGGTCAGTTTATCGCTTCGGAGCGTGACGCGCTCAACGAGGCCGATCGTAACAAAATGACCGTTTGTTTGAAGGCCGATAAGGATACCCGTATGGGTGTCATCACCGACATCAAACAGGAGTTGCGTAAAGCCGAGGCTTACAAGATTAGCTACGCTGCCGGCCGCAAGGTTGAGGCTCAGAAATAGTTAATCATAGCTTCAGACGCTTCAATAAGGAGGTGGGTTTAGTCCCCACCTCCTTTTTTTGTTGCGCTCATTGGTTGTGGAGAGAGGTTGAGGGGGAGGGTTGGGAGTTTGGGCCGATAGGTTCAATAGGGCCTCTGGGTATTCTGGGTATTCTGGGCCCTCTGGAGCTCCAGGAATAACCCTGGTAGTCATAGAGCCCCCCTTGTCGCTCATAGTCGCCTCATATACGAAACAAAGAGAGCGCACAGCAGCCCGCTGTGCGCTCTCTTTGTTTTACTCGTGTGCGCCTAATACTTATAGCGCATCCACTTGATAAGCTCGCCAAATGTGGGCTTCTTGCCGTACATAAAGACACCCACGCGGTAGATTTTGCCCGCCAGGAAGACAATCGCAACAAAGGTCGCAACCAGCAGACCAATAGAGAGTGCGAGCTCCCAGCCGGGAACACCATAGGGCAGACGCACCATCATCACAATAGGCGAGGTGAAGGGAATCATACTGAACCAGAATGCCAAGGGGCCGTGGGGGTCCTGCATAGCGCTCATCATCACAAAGAGGGCGAGGATGAGGGGCACGGTGATGGGCATTTGGAGGTTGTTGGTGTCCTTCTCGTTGTCCACAGCGCTACCCACAGCCGCAAACATCGCCGCATAGAGCAGGTAGCCACCGATGAAATAGATAAGGAAGCCGCCGAGGATGCGCAGCAGGTAGCCGGGGTTGGTGATGGTGTTGAGCAGCGAGAGCATCTCACCATCCATTGCGGGCATAGCGGCACCCATAGCCATTGGGTCCATAGCGGCAGCCGAGCTTGCAGCAGCCATCATCTCGTCGAGCCCCAGCATATTGATAGCCACACCTCCCACAACAAGGATGAAGACAACCCAGATGACGAATTGGGTGACAGCCACCGAGGCGATACCGAGAATCTTGCCCATCATAAGCTGGAAGGGCTTGACGCTCGACACCATAACCTCCATAACCTTGTTGCTCTTCTCCTCAATGACGCCCTGCATAACCATATTGCCATAGAGGAACACGAACATATAAATCAAGAAGCCGAAGATGTAGGCGAGGGCTATGTTGAGCGTTGCGGAGCTGTCTTGGGCCTCGCCGCTCTCGTCGAGCTGCTTCACCTTGAGGCTCACATTGGTCTGGATCTCAGCAAGGATGGCGTCGATGTCGTCAATGTTGTAGGCCTTGAGTTTCTCGGACTCAATGATGGAGGAAATCTGTCCCGTAATGGCGCTCTCAATGTTGATTGTCGAGGACTCATAGGTGAAGAGCTGCACATTGGAGGGGTTGGTGGCCACATCCTCGCCGATGATGAGAATACCGAAGGGGTTGCTTTCGCGCTCCTCGGTGGTGAGATCCTCAAACGACTTGTCCGAAAGGGTGAAGTCGATGTTGCCCTCATCAGTGAGCCTGGGGGCCACAATGCCGCTCTGGTCAACAACCAGAATCTCATTTATCTCGTCGCTCTGGATGTTCATCATCAGTGCGGGCACGAACATAATGCCCACAAAGAGAATCGGCATCAAAATTGTGGTGAAAATGAAACTTTTTTTGCGCACGCGCTCGTTGAACTCGCGTCCGGCTATGATGGATATTTTGCTCATAACTTTCTACCTATTTATATATATTATAGCTTGCCCGCAACTGCGCGAATGAAGATGTCGTTCATTGAGGGGATAACCTCGCGGAAGGAGCGCAGGGTGGTTGTGTTGTTTATGAGGTTTACGACGCTGCGAATATCCTCCTCGTTGGGGATGTGGATTTTCACCAGCGAGGCTGCGGCGTTCTCCTCATCGAGGCTTGCGCTGTCGAGAATGGTACAGGGAGCACCCTCAAGAGCCGCACTAAGGCTCTCCTTGGAGCCCTTGAAGTCCACCTCAAAGATGCCGGCACCGTGGGAGCGACGAATCTGGTCGAGCGAGCCGCTGAGGATGTTCTTGGATTTGTTGATGAGGGTTATGTGGTCACACACCTCCTCCACCGAGGACATATTGTGGGTGGAGAAGATGACGGTTGCACCCCTATCTCGGAGCTCCAGAATCTCCTGCTTGAGGAGGTTGGCGTTGATGGGGTCGAAGCCGCTGAAGGGCTCGTCGAAGATCAGAAGCTCGGGCTCGTGGAGTACGGTGACGATGAACTGCACCTTCTGGGCCATACCTTTGGAGAGCTCGCTCACCTTCTTGTTCCACCAGCTCTCAATGCCGAACTTGATGAACCACTTCTTCAGGCGGGCGGTTGCCTCGGCACGCGACAGACCCTTGAGTCGTGCGAAGTAGAGGGCCTGTTCGCCCACTTTCATTGTTTTGTAAAGGCCGCGCTCCTCGGGGAGGTAGCCGATGTTGGGCACATCTTCGGGTGCGAGGAGGTGTCCGTTGAACCACACCAGACCTTTGTCGGGTGCGGTGATGCGGTTGATGATTCGTATGAGGGTGGTTTTTCCTGCTCCGTTGGGACCCAGCAGGCCATAGACCGAGCCACGGGGAATCTCGAGCGAGACATCGTCGAGTGCAGTGTGGCCAGAAAATTGCTTGGTCACATTCTCGACCCTTATCAGTTCTTTCATATTTTTGGAAAAAGTGTTTGTTATTTCCACAAAGATATGAATTAATTTCGGCTGTTGTCCGTAGATAAAGGTTTTTTGACTATTTTTGGGGTAAGAAATAAAGAGTTTAGAGAGAAGAATGTTGTATCCGCTGAAATTTATACCTCTTATGAAGGAGGTTGTTTGGGGAGGCGAGCGCCTGGCGCAAGCCGGCAAGGCCGTACCCAAAGGTAAGAATCCCTCACAGATTGGCGAGAGCTGGGAGATTTCGGGCCTTGAGGGCGACGAGTCGGTTGTGAAGGATGGAGAGTTGGCAGATAACACCCTTTCGGAGCTCATCGAGGTCTATATGGGCGACCTTGTGGGCGACAGGGTTTATAGTAAATATGGTCTGGAGTTTCCCGTGTTGTTGAAGTTTATCGACACGCGCGAGAAGCTCTCTGTTCAGGTCCACCCCACGGACGAGTTTGCAAATCAGATGCACTCGGCGCGTGGTAAGACGGAGATGTGGTATATTGTGGATGCCGAGCCCGACGGAGCCATCTACCTCGACTTTTCGCGCACCCTCTCGGAGGAGGAGTACGATGCGGCGGTGGAGAATGGCACCATCGATAAGTACCTCAAAAAGAGGCTTGTGCATAAGGGCGAGTCGTTCCTTGTGCCAGCGGGAACTATCCACTCCATTGGAGGTGGTGTGTTGCTGGCGGAGGTGCAGGAGAGCTCCGACATTACCTATCGCATCTATGATTGGGGCCGAGTGGATGCCAAAGGTCATCCCCGCGAGCTCCACACGGCATTAGCTGCCGAGGTGGTAAACCTCGATCCCCGCGAGAGCCTCAACCTAACCCGCCCATCGATTTGCAATGGCGCCGTGGAACTCTCCTCGTGCGAGGCCTTTTCGGTGAATCTTGTGGAGGTCAATGGTGCTGTGGAGCTGGACTATGCTCCGCTGGATAGTTTTGTGGCCTATATGTGTGTCGAGGGCGAGGTGATGATTCGTACTATGGGACAGAGCCAGAGTCTCTGTTCGCTGGAGACTCTCTTGGTTCCGGCCGAGGCCACCGACCTTGTAATCTCGGGTAAAGGTAAGTTGCTTGAAATCTATATAAAAGAGTAATAAGGTGCGTTTTTGTGCTTTGGGGGCTTGAAATTTCCGATAAAATTGCTATTTTTGTAAAAATAAGCTAACCGAGAAATTTATACCTTATGGGAAATATTACCCCCCAAGCGATTCGAGGTCGAGTGATTCAAATTATCGGCCCGGTCGTTGATGTGAGCTTCGAGGCGGAAGGGGAGTCGGCTGTTGTGCTCCCTGCAATCCACGACGCAGTGGAGATTGTGCGCCCCGATGGTCGTAGGCTCATTGCCGAAATCCAACAACATATTGGCGAGCAGAGTATTCGCGCCGTAGCTATGGACTCCACCGATGGACTTTGCCGAGGTGTGGAGGCCATCTCCCACTATGCCCCAATCTCAATGCCTGTGGGCGAGCAGATTAAGGGCCGTCTGATGAATGTGGTGGGCGAGGCTATTGATGGCATTGGGGGGCTCTCGGAGGAGGGCGCACTTCCCATCCATCGTGAGGCGCCCAAGTTCGACGAGCTTGCCACTTCACAGGAGGTGCTCTATACGGGCATCAAGGTTATCGACCTGTTGGAGCCCTATGTGAAGGGAGGTAAAGTGGGCCTCTTTGGTGGTGCCGGTGTGGGCAAGACGGTGCTTATTATGGAGCTCATCCGCAATGTGGCCAAGAAGCTCGGCGGCTACTCGGTGTTTGCCGGAGTGGGCGAGCGTACAAGGGAGGGTAACGACCTGTTGAGGGAGATGATTGAGTCGGGCGTTATTCGCTACGGCGAGAAGTTCGAGGAGGCTATGAAGGCGGGCGATTGGGATCTTTCCGCCATTGACCCCGAGGAGCTTCGCAAGTCACAGGCAACCCTTGTCTTTGGTCAGATGAATGAGCCTCCAGGTGCGCGTGCTTCGGTAGCGCTGTCGGGCCTGACGGTTGCGGAGTCCTTCCGCGATGGAGGTGCCAATAGGGATATTCTCTTCTTTATCGACAACATTTTCCGTTTCACACAGGCGGGATCGGAGGTGTCGGCTCTGCTGGGTCGTATGCCTTCGGCTGTGGGCTATCAGCCAACGCTGGCAACCGAGATGGGTGCTATGCAGGAGCGCATCACCTCCACCAAGAGCGGCTCGATTACCTCCATACAGGCGGTCTATGTCCCCGCCGATGACCTCACCGACCCTGCGCCGGCGACGACCTTTACCCACCTCGACGCAACGACTGTCTTGAGTCGTAAGATTACCGAGATGGGTATCTATCCCGCTGTGGACCCCCTGGAGTCCACCTCCCGCATCCTGGACCCCAATATTGTGGGTGAGGAGCACTACACCACGGCACAGAGGGTTAAGCAGATACTTCAGCGCAACAAGGAGCTTCAGGATATCATTTCGATTCTCGGTATGGAGGAGCTCTCGGATGAGGATAAGACCATCGTGAATCGTGCGCGCAGGGTGCAGCGTTTCCTTTCGCAGCCCTTCTCTGTGGCCGAGCAATTTACGGGTGTCAAGGGTGTTATGGTGTCGATTGAGGATACCATCAGGGGCTTCAGGATGATTCTCGATGGAGAGGTTGACCATCTGCCCGAGGCGGCATTCCTCAATGTCGGAACCATCGAGGAGGCTATCGCCAAGGGCGAAGAGCTGCTGCAAAGGGCGGCAAAATAACCCCATCCACCTTCAGAACCGCAAACTACCACCATAAACAACGCATAGAAGGATGAAACTACTTGTTATTTCCCCCACGGGTAACCTTTTTGAGGGCGAGGTGCAGAGGGTTTTGCTCCCCGGAGCCAAGGCCCCCTTTGTGGTGCTTCGTGGCCACGCGCCGCTCATCTCCTCGCTTGCCGAGGGCAAGATGGGCTACACGAGGGTGGATGGCACAGAGGGTGAGATTGCCCTCTCGGGAGGCTTTGTGGAGGTGAAGGATGAGGAGATTGTGGTTTGTACGGAGTAATAAAAGTAGAGTTATGAGATACGCAGTAGTCAAAAAATTGCTCGAGGGAACAACGCTGCTCTATGGTGCGGCCATACTGCTTGTGGCCAAACTGTGGGCGCCCGAGTTGTTGCCCCTTGGCTGGATTGCCCCCGCATTCTTCATCATTTATGAGGGTGTGTTTGTGTGGCTTATGGACAGGTATGAGAGGATGACGCCCCAGAGTGTGGTGCTAACCTCAATGATTCTCAGGGTTGTTAAGTTTTTGGCGGTGGCTGCGATGATGTTCGCGTGGGTGATGTTGGCCCTGCCCGCCAAGAGCCCACTGCTGCTCTACCTGCTGGGCTTCTACCTCCTCTCGTCGCTGTTTGAGGGGTGGAGCGTTGCGGCCTACAATAGAGAGAAAAACCCCAAAACGGAGTAAAATAGAGATGAAACACCTTGTGCAACACATCGTTCTCCTTGTGGCTGTGCTTCTGTGCGGAGCGCAGAGGGGGAGTGTGTGGGCACAAGAGGTGGCGGCCGACCAAGAGGCGGTTGTTGTGGAGGCTCTGGAGGAGGAGCACTCTCTTCCCGCCGCAGAGAGCGAGAAGCTGGATGTTGTGGGGCTCATTTTTAACCACATCAACGATAGCTACTCGTGGCACATCGCCACCCATAAGGGCCACCATATAGAGATTCCGCTCCTCTGTATCGTTAGGAGTAAGGAGAGTGGCTGGCACCTCTTCTCCTCGGCAAAGGTGGCACACGGACATAGTTATAAGGGCTTTTATGTGGCTCCCGAGGGTGCCGAGTGGGAGGGCAAGCTGGTGGCGGTGGGAGCCGATGGCGAGGTCTATCGTCCGCTCGACTTGTCGTTCACGAAGAATGCGGCGGGACTTATGATTAACACCATCATTATGTTGGTGATATTTTTGGGTGTGGCAAGGTGGTATAAACGCCGTAACTATAGCATCTATGAGGTGCCCCGAGGCTTTGTGGGGGCTGTGGAGATGTTGGTTATGAGCCTTGAGGACGACATCATCCGTCCCTCGGTGGGTAAGGACTACAAGCGATATTCACCCTACCTGCTGACGGCCTTCTTCTTCATCTTCATCAACAACCTGATGGGCCTGGTGCCCGTCTTCCCGGGAGGTGCAAACACTACGGGCAACATTGCTGTAACGCTGATGATGGCTCTGGCAACAACCTTTGCGGTGAATGTCTTCGGCAACAAGGAGTATTGGAAGGAGATTCTCTGGCCCGATGTGCCCGTGTGGATGAAGTTCCCCATCCCCCTGATGCCCGTCATAGAGCTCTTCGGCGTCATCTCAAAACCCTTTGCGCTCACGGTGCGTCTGTTTGCCAACATTTTGGCGGGCCACACGGTCATTCTGGCGCTCACTTGCCTGGTGTTTATCTCGGTGAGTATGGGTACGACGATGAATATCGTTATGACCATCTTCTCGGTCCTCCTGTCGGTCTTTATGTTGGTGCTGGAGATACTCGTTGCCTACATTCAGGCCTACGTTTTTACGATGCTCTCGTCGGTGTTCATTGGCCTCTCGCGTAAGGAGCACCACCCCACACACAAGAAAAAATAGAACAAAACAAACAATATTAACCAAAACAAAAACGGAAAACTATGTATCTTTTTGCAACACTTCTTCAGGCAGCCGGCATCGGTTCGGCAATTGCTCCTCTGGCAGCCGCATTGGCAGTATTTGCAGCAGCGTGGGGTATTGGTAAGATTGGCTCGAAGGCTCTGGACGGTATGGCTCGCCAGCCCGAGGCTGCGGGTTCCTTGCAGACGGCAATGATTGTGTCGGCAGCCCTTATTGAGGGTGCAACCCTTTTTGCTATTGTGGTCTGCCTGATGGCCCTGTAAAAGCCGCCCGATGGCTCCGCTGTGGAGCCACAAACGAAGTCAAAAAAACCTAAAAGAAGAGAAAATGTCGCTACTTACCCCCGATTTGGGACTCCTTTTTTGGATGCTCCTCTCGTTCCTGATAGTCTTTGGGGCGCTTGCCAAGTTTGGCTTCCCCATAATTACGGGAATGGTGGATAAGCGCCGCGAACACATCAACGAGGGCTTGCGCGCAGCCGATGAGGCTCGCGCAAAGCTCGAGGGTGTGAACCAGGAGGCCCGCAGGATGATGGACGATGCCACCAAACGCTCTGGTGAGATTATGGCTGCGGCCGTAAGCGATAGCCAGCGCATTGTGGAGTCGGCCCGAGAGAGGGCCGAGGCCGAGGCAGCAGCCCGTATGGAGGCGGCAAAGAACCAAATCGAAATCGAAAAAGAGAAGGCTCTGGGCGAAATGCGCCAGACGGTGGCAATGCTCTCTGTGGAGATTGCCGAGAAGGTTATGCGCACACGCCTGGAGAGTGAGGCCGAGGAGGGCGGACTTGTGTCGCGCCTTATGGACGAGGCCGAAAAGGCAGGAGAATCGACCCGAAACTAATGTGCCATTCGGGGGCGGTTTTCAAGTAAAACAAAACAGAGTATGAACGAGAGTCTGCTTTCAGGACGATATGCCAAAGCACTTCTGGCCCAAGCCATTGAGGAGGGTCAGGATGAGGTGTTGTATCCCATTCTGAAGCACCTCTCGCAAACCCTTCGCTCGCACCTGGGAGCCAAGGGGGTGGTGGATAATCCCACCCTCTCGGAGGAGTTGCGTGCGGAGTTTGTGGTGGCTCTGGCCGGAGAGGAGGCCCCTCTCCTTCTGAAGAGGTTTGTCGGTTTGGTCTTTGAGCACGGGCGCGAGGCCCTGCTGGGCGAGATTTCAAGAGCCTATGTGGGGCTCTATCGTCGCCACCGAGGTATCACCTATGCGCGCATCACTACGGCGCGAGGGATGGATGATATCGCCCGCCGACAACTTAAAGACCTCCTTGCCCGCGAGTTTGGCGGCGAGGTGGAGATGGATGAGATTCTCGATGAGCTGTTGCTCGGAGGATTTGTTATTCGTGTGGATGGTAAGCAGATGGATGCCTCGGTTAAGGGGCAGCTGGAGCGCATCCGCAACCAATTCTTAAGCAGAAACAAAAGTATCGTATAGATAGTAGATAAGAGATGGCAGAGATAAAACCCAGCGAGGTTTCTCGCGTACTAAAAGAGCAACTTGCAGGAGTGGACACCTCGCTCAAGTATGAGGAGGTGGGCACCGTTCTTCAGGTGAGCGATGGCGTGGCCCGCATCTATGGCCTTGAGGGAGCCGAGGCAGGCGAACTCTTGGAGTTTGAGGGCGGTGTGACCGGCGTGGTTATGAACCTTGAGGAGGATAATGTGGGCGCTGTGTTGTTTGGCTCCTCCGAGCACGTCAAGGAGGGCTACAATGTGCGTCGCACCCATAGGATTGCCTCGGTTATGGTGAGCGAGGAGATGGTTGGTCGTGTAATTAACCCTCTGGGCGAGGCTATTGATGGCAGGGGCGAGATTGGTGGCGAGAGGTTTGAGATGCCTCTGGAACGCAAGGCTCCGGGCGTGGTTTTCCGCCAGCCGGTGAGTGAGCCTTTGCAGACGGGCCTGAAGGCTGTCGATGCGATGATTCCCATCGGCAGGGGACAGCGTGAGCTGATTATCGGTGACAGGCAGACGGGCAAGACGGCCATTGCCATCGACACGATTATCAATCAGCGTGCTGGCTACCTCCGTGGCGAGCCTGTCTATTGTATCTATGTTGCCGTGGGCCAGAAGGGCTCGACGGTGGCAACCATTGTGAACACCTTGCGCGAGAAGGGGGCTATGGACTACACAATTGTGGTGGCAGCCACCGCCTCCGACCCCGCCGCGATGCAGTATTTTGCCCCCTTTGCGGGTGCGGCCATTGGCGAGTACTTCCGCGATACGGGCCGCCACGCACTTGTTGTCTATGACGACCTGTCTAAACAGGCGGTGGCCTACCGTGAGGTGTCGCTCATCTTGCGTCGCCCCTCGGGCAGGGAGGCCTATCCGGGTGATATTTTCTACCTCCACTCGCGCCTTTTGGAGAGGGCTGCGAAGATTATCGGTCGAAAGGAGGTTGCCGAGAAGATGAACGACCTGCCAGAGTCGCTTGTGGGGCGTGTCAGGGGCGGAGGTTCGCTCACCGCGCTGCCCATTATCGAGACGCAGGCGGGCGATGTTTCGGCCTATATCCCCACCAATGTTATCTCCATTACGGATGGTCAGATATTTCTTGCCAGCGACCTCTTCAATCAGGGTGTAAGGCCTGCGATTAATGTCGGTATCTCGGTGTCGAGGGTGGGTGGTAATGCCCAGATTAAGTCGATGAAGAGGGTGGCGGGTACGCTCAAGATAGACCAGGCTCAATATCGTGAGTTGGAGGCTTTTACCAAGTTTGGTGGCGACCTGGACCCCGTTACGGCTTATGTTATCGACAAGGGTAAGAAGAACACCAGACTTCTGATTCAGCCCCAATACTCACCAATGCCCGTTGAGGAGCAGATTGCCGTGCTCTACTGTGGTGTCAATGGACTCCTGAAGGGGGTTGGCGAGTCGCGTGTGGCGGAGTTTGAGAGGAGTTTCCTCGAGAGGCTTCGTGGCTCCCATAGGGAGGATGTGCTCGATGTTTTGGCAAGCGGTGTTATCAACGATGAGATAGCCGCAAAATTAACCGATGTTGCTGCCGAGGTGGTTGAATCGCTCGGCGAAAAATAGAGTTTTATAGATGTCGTCGCTCAAGGAGATAAAGGAGAGGATTGCCTCGGTGCGCTCCACGCGCAAGATTACCTCGGCTATGAAGATGGTTGCGGCCGCCAAGCTGCACCGTGCGCAGAGGAATATCGGGGCTCTTGTGCCCTATTCCGAGGCTCTTCGTGCCATTGTGGGGCACCTTGCAACGGGCGACGGCGTGGGTGTTATCCCGCTGGCACAAAAGCGCCAGGTGGAGCGAGTGACCATTGTGGGCTTTGCCTCCAATACGACCTTCTGCGGAGCCTACAACAGCAATGTGGGGCGCAAGGTTGTGACCTCCCTGACGGAGGAGTATGGCTCCCTGCCGAGTGAGAATGTGAGGGTTGTTGCTATGGGCCGCCAGCTCTCTGTCGATTTGGACCGCCACGGCGTGGCCCACGAGAAGGGCGACGAACACCTTGCCGAAAAGCCCGATTATCAGGCCTATAGGGGGCTGGTCGAGGGGCTTATGGAGGACTTTTTGACGGGGCGCACCGACCGTGTGGAGCTG
>JAEIGA010016943.1_pt1 | contig 11090 bp, 14 predicted proteins | sample 9270691 | NCBI WGS metagenome assembly JAEIGA01 (sample SAMN17057246, study PRJNA624740) | gut metagenome | biome: biome; isolation source: fecal sample | host: Bos grunniens | place: China: Xizang | collected 2019 | reverse complement strand
TAACACCGCATTTTGATGTTGTTGATTGGCTTCAGCCTGACTGGGTTATTGATACAAACAAAAAAACATTTGAAAGAGGTTGCCCCCGGCAAAGACCAAATATTGAATTGGAAATCAGGAAGGTCAACGGAAGTTATTGGCGATATTTTAAACCGCATTATTATTTAGATTTGCCTATGCCGATAGCGGCTGAATATTTTGTCGGTACGGTTGACGGCGAGCTTGCTTGTCACCTTGCTGTCAGCCCGTGGTTTCATCTTAACGGCTACCGTGCAACAAGGCTTGTCACAATGCCGGAATGGCAAGGGGCGGGAGTTGGCACAAGGTTTCTGAACGCTATAGCTCAGTATCACCTTGACGGGAACGGCAGAAGGAATAAACAGCTTCCGACTTATTTTCACACTTCGCACCCTCAGCTGTGTGCAGCTCTGCGGCGATCTGATAAATGGGTTCAGTGCTCAGCCCGGCTATACGGGGATAACAAAAAGAAAAACATTGAAAGTATGATACGGTCAGCGCAAAGAAACGGCACAAAGCTTAACGGCGGTATTAAAAAGGGCGGCTTTGGCGGCCATTTTAGGGCTGTGCAGGGCTTTAAATACATCGGTAAGGGTGTAAGCCTATGAAGCAAATAGCGACCGTCATTCAGCCGATAGAACAAGCGAAAAGCTTTGATACACTTGTCAACAGCCTTTTAATTGACGGGTGGCAGCTTAAAACAAGAAAAATTATAAATTCAACAGGCGAACTGTCAGAAGCTTTTAATGCTCCGGCGGTTCGCTTTTTATATGCTGAGCTGGAAAGGCAAGAACCGCCTTTTCCTGAAGAAGTAACAATTTAAACTACCACGCAAGCACCAGCAGGTTTTTTAATGAGATTTTTTCCTGTTAAATACTCTTTCCTTCGGGGCGGCAGTGATACGCACAAGCCGCCTATGGTGCTTTTAATAAACAGAAAAGGAGTGTTGCGGAATGGCTAAAATGACGGCAAAACAGCAGGCTTTCTGTGATGAATACCTCATTGACCTGAACGCAACACAAGCGGCTATCAGGGCAGGATATTCAAAGAAAACAGCAATGGAGCAAGGGTATCAGTTGCTTCAGAAAACTTCAGTTCAAGAATATATATCTGACCGAATGGCTGAAAAGGAAGCTGAATTGATAGCAAGTCAAGACGAAGTGCTGAGGTATTTCACATCTGTAATGAGGGGCGAAAGCCATTCTTCGGTATTGGCAAGACAAGAAGACGGCTCAGAAACAGTTATTGAAAAGCCGCCTGACGAAAAAGAAAGGCTCGATGCGGCAAAACAGCTTGCAAAGAGGTACGGTCTTGACCGTGAAGAAATTGAAAAGCAGGCAAAGATTGAAAAGCTCAAAGCCGAAATCGCACGGCTTAAAGGTGAAGCACCTGACGATGAAAAAGCAGATGACGGCTTCCTTGATGCTCTTAAGGGCGAGGTTGAAAGCGTATGGCAAGAGTAAAACAAGCCTTTTTCAAGTTCAAGCCTTTTTCAGTAAAGCAAAAAAAGGTGCTGACTTGGTGGCTGCCTGAATCCCCTGTCAATGATAAAGACGGCATAATTGCTGACGGCTCTATCAGATCGGGTAAAACAGTTTCAATGGCTCTTTCCTTCGTTATGTGGGCTATGAGCAGCTTTGAAGAACAGAATTTTGCAATGTGCGGTAAGACAATCGGTTCTTTCAGGCGAAATGTTTTGACGGTTCTGAAGCTTATGCTTGCGAGCAGGGGCTACCAGCTCAAAGACCACCGGGCAGACAACTTTGTTGAAATCAGTTTCAAAGGCAAAACAAACTATTTTTATATATTCGGCGGTAAGGACGAACGCTCACAGGATTTGATACAGGGTATCACTCTTGCGGGTGTTCTTTTTGATGAAGTCGCTCTTATGCCTGAAAGCTTTGTCAATCAGGCCACAGGACGATGCTCTGTAGACGGCTCAAAGTATTGGTTCAACTGCAACCCTGACGGTGTTTATCATTGGTTTAAAACAGGCTGGATTGATAAAGCAGCAGAAAAAAACATCTTATATCTTCATTTCACAATGGAAGACAACCTGAGCCTTACAGAAAAAATCAGACAGCGTTATGCAAGCTTATACAGCGGTGTTTTCTATCAGCGGTATATTTTGGGGCTGTGGGTAGTTGCTGAAGGCATTATTTACGATATGTTTTCAGAAGCAAAGCACATCATTGATAGTGTAACCAGCAGTGCAGCACCGAAATATTATGTCAGCTGCGACTACGGTACACAGAACGCAACTGTTTTTCTTTTATGGGAAAGCGGGTCTGAAGGCAAATGGTATTGCATTGATGAATACTACTATTCCGGTAGAGACGAAAGCACACAGAAGACCGATAATGCCTACGCTGATGATTTAGAAGCTTTTATTACGGGGCGAAAGATTGAAGCGGTAGTGATTGACCCTTCAGCCGCTTCGTTCATTGCAGAGCTGCGTGAAAGAGGATACCGAATAAAGAAAGCAAGAAATGATGTTTTAGACGGAATACGCTTCACAGGAACGCTGCTGAACACAGAAAAGATATTCTTCCTCAGAAAGTGTCAGAACACAATAAAAGAATTCAGCTCTTATGTGTGGGACACAAAATCAAGTGAGCAGCGGGGCGAAGATAAGCCGCTGAAACAGCACGACCACGCAATGGATGCTGTTCGTTATTTCTGCTATACGATAATTTATAAATCCACACCAAAACTTAAAACCTTCAAAGGGGGCATATAATTGAATCAGATCGAAAACAAAAGACCTTACAAGCTGCCTGAGCCGTTGTATTGTGAGCCTGACGAAGAAATCACAATGGACTTTGTAAACAAGTACATAAGGCTTCACGAAGAAAGGCTTCCCCGATACAGATACTTAGAAAACTTATACAAAGGTTTTCATAATATCTTTTTGCAGCCTGAAAAAGAGGACTGGAAGCCCGATAACAGGCTTGCTGTAAACTTCCCGAAATATGTCACTGATATATTTATGGGCTTCGGTTACGGAATACCGATTAAAAGGTATCACCCGGACAAAGCAACAAATGAAGCAATTAAAGACTTCGACCACCGCAACAATATGATAGATCATGAATTTGAAATGATAAAAAATGTGTGTAAGTTCGGGCACGCTTTTGAGTATTTTTATCAGGACGAAGAAGCACACACAAGAGTTGCAAGGAACACACCGATTGAAGCCTTTGTTGTTTATGAAAATACGCTGAGAAAGAAGGCACGCTGTGCTATTCGATACGGCTACAACGAAACAGGCGCAATAAAATACGGTGAAGTGCTTGAATGCGAAAGGGGCAGAGAGTTCAAGGGCGACAAATTCACTGAAGACGGTGAAAAGCCCAACCCTTACGGCAAAATTCCCATTGTTGAATGGGTAATGAATGAAGAAAGAATGAGCCTTTTTGAATCAATCGCAGGTCTTACAGAGGTATTCAACAAAACGATTGCAGAAAAGGCAAACGATGTTGATTCTTTTGCTGAAGCATACCTTCTTATTTTGGGTGCAGAGGTTGACGAAGAAGGGGTTTACAGAATCCGTGATGAAAGAATCATCAATATGTACGGCACAGACAACGCAAAAGATATTCTTGTGCAGTTCTTAACAAAGCCGACAGCAGATGACACACAGGAAAACCTGCTCAACCGAATGGAAGCCCTCATTCATAAAATTTCAATGATAATTGACATCAGCAATGAGAACTTCGGCAATTCAACAGGTGAAGCCCTTGCACACAAGCTGCTTCCGACAAGCAATGTTGTCAAGTTCTTCAACCGAAAGATAACAAAGAGCCTTAAAAAGCGTTATAAGCTCTTTTGCTGCATTCCGGCAAACATAGCAGATAAAAACGCATGGGAAGACATTGTGTTCCAATTCTCAGAAAACCTTCCGAGAAACATCAAGAACGAAGCCGAAACAGCACAGGCGCTTGAAGGTATTGTGTCAGAAGAAACACAGCTTTCTGTTCTCAGCATTGTTGATGATGTTACTGAAGAAATAAAGAAAAAGCGAAAAGAGGAAGAAGAAGCGAGAAAAGAAGCCGAAAAAATAAGCAGCGGCATTCTCGGCTTCGGAACTGTTCCCAAAGCGGGACAAGCTACCGAGGAAAACCCGGCAACTGAAGAAGGGCTGAACAATGAACAGTAGGGACTACTGGGCAAAGCGAGAAGCTGAAGCCCTGAAGTATTACATCAAAGACGAAAAAGAGTATGACAGGCAAATCAAGCGTATTTATCAAGATATGCTTGCAAGCTGTACAAAGGAAATAGAAGCCTTTTACGGCAGGTATGCAGCAAAGGAAGGAATTACCCTTGCCGAAGCGAAAAAGCGTGTCAGCAAGCTCGATATTGAAAAATATGAGCGAAAAGCAGCAAGATATGTGAAAGACAGAGACTTTTCTGCAAGAGCAAACGAAGAAATGCGGCTCTACAATGCCACAATGAGAATAAACCGCCTTGAATTACTCAAAGCGAACATCGGGGTTGAATTGATAGCCGGACACGATGAGCTTGAAAAGTTTATGGGCGGTATTCTTAAAGGCAGAACGGCAGAAGAACTTGCAAGGCAAGCGGGCATTTTAGGAAAGACAATCCGAAACAATGCACAGCTTGCGCACACTATCCCGAATGCTTCTTTCCACAATGCGACCTTCTCAGATCGAATATGGCAATATCAAGACCTTATGCGAGAGGATTTGTCAAAGATACTTTCAAGAGGGCTTATACAGGGCAAAAATCCCCGTGCTATTGCAAAGGATTTGCAAAAGTATTGGTACGGCAATGACCCGAGAACAGGCGGCGGGGCTGTTTACTGTATGGAGCGGCTTATGCGTACTGAAATGGCAAGGGTTCAGACCGAAGCTCAGAAGCAGAGCTTTGAAAGGAACGGCTTTGAAAAGTACATCTTCATTGTAAACGGCGGCTGCTGTGACATCTGCGAAGAAACCAAAAACAAGGATATAGGACACGGTAAAGGGGTTTATCTTGTAAAAGATATGATGCCGGGCGAAAACGCAAGCCCGATGCACCCAAATTGCCGCTGTTCTGTTGCCGCTTACGAGGATTCAGACGAGTATGAAGCTTGGCTTAATTATCTTGATAAAGGCGGCACAACGGCATATTGGGAGCGGCTAACACCTGAAATGAAAGCGAATTTCAGGCAGCCGTTGACAAATTCTGTAAACGATGTTATAATGACACCGAAAAAGTCAGCAGACGAGAATTACAACAAGATTCTCGAAATACTTCAAAAAAAGTCTGTTGGATATAGACCGGTAGAAAAACTTAAAGAAGCACTGTCGGCAGAAAAAATTATCTCTGCTTTAGCAGGCGGCGATAGAACAAGAGGTTCTTGTGCTTCTGTTGGTCTTGCTTATATCGGTCAAAAGTTAGGCTTGAATGTTCTTGACTTCAGAGACGGCGAAAGCAGAAATGTATTTTCAAGCTCTTTAAACCTCAACAGCTTGTCAAAAATGAACGGCATAAAAGCGTTAAAAGCTGAGGGGGCTTGTTCGTTGACAGTCGGAAGCAGGCTCTTGAAACAGTGTGAAGTCGGGAAAGAATATTATTTATGTGTAGGCAGACACGCTGCTATTGTACGAAAAACAGGAGACGGCAACCTTCAGTATTTAGAGCTGCAGTCGGCTACACGAAGCGGCTGGAATAACTTTGACGGGAATCCACGCTATACACTGCAGCATAGATTTGGCTGTTCAAGCAGATCAGATGCTTCATCATACTATGATTTTATGATTGACATTGACGAAAGTGATTTTTCTTCAGAGGATTTCAGAACATTATTAGGTTATATCAACACCGCAGAGAATGAGCAAAGGAAGGGTTCAAATGGCACAATTAAATAAGTTCTATAAGAATAGCCCAACCGATGTTATTTGGTGGGTTGATAACGCAGACGATGCTAAAGGCGAATGGTTGTTCAGCTTCGATAAAAAAGAAGTGTTCAATATGTTTGCCGATTATCCGCATAAGCTGACAGCTGAGCAGAAAGAAATCTTTGACAGAGAGAATCCCTATTGGGCTGATTTCTTCAAAGAAAGAACAGCAGAAAATTAAATAACTTGCGATGATATGTTAATAGCATATCTTTTTAACCAAAGCACTTACAGAAATGTAGGTGCTTTTTTATATGCAAACAGAAAGGAGCTGATGCAATGCTTATTGTATCAAAAAGCGGCGCAATTTCGCTGACAAGGGGCGATACCGCAAAATTAACCGTGTTTCCGACCATAGGCGAAGGCGAAGAAAAGCAGCCTTACGCTGTTCAGGAAGACGATGTTCTGACCTTTACCGTTAAGAAAAAATACGGGGACGATGTGCCGCTGATAGAAAAGAAGCTCACAGGCAGTACCACATTTCATATTGAACCCAAAGACACAAAAGGGCTTGATTTTGGGAAATATAAGTATGATGTGCAGCTTACAACGGCAAGCGGCGAAAATTACACTTTTATAGACAGGAAAGATTTCATCATAACAGAAGAGGTGGGCTGATATGAGTGATAATTTAATGCAAAGCGGCAGCCTTACAGGTGAAATCAGAGCGGAAGCAAGGCTTGAAGGGTCTATATGTATGCCGCTTAAAGAACCTGTCGCACCCAAAATAGGATATGTCACCCTGCTTGCGGCTGCTTGGGCTGGTGAAAATAATCTTTATCATCAGGCAGTTGAAATCGAAGGTGTAACAGAAAACAGTCAGGTCGATCTGACACCGAGTGTAGAAGAGCTTTTGATTTTTTATGATAAAGACCTTTCATTCGTTACCGAAAACGAAGGCGGCATAGTAACGGTATATGCTATCGGTCAGAAGCCTACAAATGACTACACAATACAAGTAACGATAACAGAGGTGGTTGTATGAGCAGAAAAATAATCGGTGTGACTGTTGGTACAACAATGAACCCTAAACGCATTGCTGAAAAAATTGAAGATGCAACATCTTTACCTGTAGTTACCGAAGACGATGACGGAAAAGTTCTTAAGGCACATGGTGGCAAGTGGACGGCTCAGGAAGAGGAAGAACCCGAATCATTGAGTAACCTTGACATTGAAGAAATACTGAAAAACTTTAAATAAAGGAGTAATAATATGGCAACCAAATTTCTTGACGATAACGGTCTTTTGTATTTTTGGCAGAAGATCGTAAACAAAATCACAGGCAATATTGTCAATGACCTGACAAGTTCTGCTGCTGATAAGTCTCTTTCGGCAGCACAGGGTAAGGTGCTTGATGAAAAGATTAAGGCTATCAACACTAATATGGGTAACTTAGGCGGTGGCGATATGCTCAAATCAGCCTACGATACCAATAATGACGGCAAGGTAGACAAAGCAAATGCTGCTGATACCGCTGGCGATGCCGAAAAACTCGGCGGTCAGTTACCTGAATACTACGCAAAGAAAGCTGAACTTTTCAGCGGCAGCTACAATGATCTGAGTGATAAGCCTACCGACTTTGCACCAACAGAACACACTCACGAAATCAGCGAAGTCAACGGACTTCAGGATGAGCTTGATGATATGGTAGCAGTCGCTCAGGGTAAATGTTCTTCTTATGTGTTTGACACTGTAGAAGGACTTGATACTTGGCTTAGCGATTCTGAAAACACAGAAAAACTCAAAACGGGCGATGTATTCTATATCAGAGCAGTCGAAGTTCCTGACTATTGGTGGGATGCTGATACAAGTTCAAAGCAGATACTTGAAACTACAAAGGTCGATTTAACCACTATCACTAACGCTGAAATTGACACAATCGTAGCTTCTTAAAGGAGGTTAACTTATGGCTTATTTAGATAAGGCAGGCTTAACTCATTTTTGGAGCAAGATGAAAACTCAGTTAGGCAACAAGTCTGACAAAGGGCACACACACTCCGCTGGTGAAGTGTCAGGCTTATCTACAGTGGCTACATCAGGAAGTTATAACGATTTAGCCAACAAGCCTACTATTCCCACTGTTCCGTCAAGTTTACCTGCGAATGGTGGTAATGCTGATACGGTAGACGGGTATCATATAAGAACAGCTTCATCAGGTGATACAGGTCAAGCTGGTTATATTACCTTTATAGTGTGAGGTGGTTGAATGGCTACCAAGACAGGAACGATAACTGCAAGAGTTACACAGTATGGTTATCGTTATTATTCGAAATCCACATCTGAAGGTCAAGATTTACTAGCGGCGGGAACAGGCAAGTGGACTTACAACGGAACATCTAGTTATGCCTTCAGCACATTTTACGGCTTCGATTTCACAGCTTTAAACAATCTGAACAATGTAACAATAACCGGTTTTTCGCTTAACATTACAGGTGGACGATATTCTTCATCTTCTGGTTCAAAGCATTATCTGGGTGTTTCATTCTGTTCTGGTTTTCCTGCTAGCGGCAATGCCAGTTTTACTTATACCAATGACTATGAAGATTATGATGTTAACGACAGCGGTATATATCAAGTAACGAGTGGCAGTATAGCAGCTGACACTGTAACAACCATAACCTCATCGAGTGCTCCTTCTGTTTTAAACTGGATGAATGCAAATTTATCAAGCGTGATAAACGGGTATACTACACCGAGTTTTGGATTATGGTTCAAGATTAGGTATGGTCAAATTCGTGAAATAACTATGACTTTGAACTATACCTACGAAGAAATCGAATATGTCACTGTCTCGACTTCAGTTTCGCCCACAGGAGCAGGAACAGTTTCGCCTTCCTCACAGACTGTTAAAGAGGGGGAAACGGCTTCCGTTACTGCAACACCTAACGCTGGCTATAGGTTCAGCCACTGGCTCATAAACGGTGCTGACAGTGGAGCGACAACACCAACCTTATCAGGAACGATAACGGCTGACACATTATGTACAGCCGTATTTGTGCTTGATAAAATCAACAAAATCTTTGTTGGTACTTCTCAGCCAAAAGCAATCTATATAGGCACACAGGAAGTTAAAGAAGTATATGTCGGCACAAAAAAAGTCTACGGATAGAAGGGTAGCTGAGCACACTTGATTGAAGTCACAAAGCTCAAATGCGGAATAACAATCAAGGGTCATGCACACTATGCAGAACCGGGCAAAGATATTGTCTGTGCTGCGGTTTCTGTATTGGTGCAAACCCTTATACAGTCTGTTGAAGAATTAACAGCAGATAAAATTGAATACAGTATGTCACCGGGAACGGTTGATATAAAATTTTGGTGTCTTTCAGATCAGTCAAAGGTCTTGATAGATGCCTTTTTTATTGGTGTAAAAGGGGTGGCTATCTCCTACCCCGCTTATGTCAAGGTAATTGAAGAAAGGTAGGCAATAGCAATGCTGAAATATCATTTATTTCATATTCATTGGCTTTGGCATCACAGGCATTGGGAAAACACAAGGCAGAAATTCAAAGCTATGGAAAAAGCGTGGCAGAAATACCAAAGTAAATAAACAACCTGCATTATTTGCGGGTTGTTTTTTATATGACCGAGCGTTGATGTCATTAAAAGCCACGGATTAAAGGTGCAAGCATTGAACACTTAAAAAGCTATGGAAAACGATGCGAGAGTTTCAAAAACTCGGAAAGGACAAAAACCCATGAAAAAGATATTTTTCGACCTTCAGCTTTTCGCTGAAGAAGCTGCTGCCGAAACTGAAACAGGCTCAGGCACTGAAACCACAACGGAACAGACAACAGAGCAGTCAACAGAGCAGAAGCAGGACGGCAAGGCAGACGAAAAGAAGTACAGCGATGCGGATTTTGACAAGAAACTGAATCAGAAATTTGCTGAATGGCAGAGAAAAAAGGAGCAGGAAATTGCTGAAGCAGAAAAGCTTGCAAAAATGAATGCTGAAGAAAAGGCAAACCACAACGCACAGAAAGAAAAAGAAAGAGCAGACAAGGCAGAAGCAAGAATTGCAGAGCTTGAAAGAAAAGATGCTCTTACTGAAATGTCAAAGGCGGCAAGAAAAATGCTTGCTGATGAAGGTATTAACATTTCTGATGAACTTCTTTCAGTTATCGTGACACCCGAAGCAAAATCGACACAGACAAATGTGAAAAACTTTGTCACTCTCTTTAAGGCAGAAGTCGAAAAGGGTATCAAAGCTCAGGCAACAGGTACTACACCTAAAATCATTCAGAACAACAGCGAAGGGCTTTCAGAAATTGAAAAGCGAATCGCAAAATACAATTAAGGAGTGTTTTTTATGAAAAAGACAATCAATTTTAATCTTCAGATTTTCGCAGAAGGCGAAAACAATGACAGACCCGTAAGACAGTATCAGAAGGACTTCAAGAAGCTTCTTCAGGCTGTATTCAAGAAGCAGTCATACTTTGCTGACTTCTTCGGCGGCGGCATTGAAGCTCTTGACGGTGTGCAGCACAACAAGACTGCTTTTTCCGTTAAGACTTCCGATATTCCCGTTGTAGTTGGTACAGGCTATGACAAGGGTGAAAATGTAGCATTCGGCACAGGCACAGGCAGCTCAAACCGTTTCGGCGAAAGAAAGGAAATCATCTACACTGACACCGATGTTGAATACAGCTGGGGCTGGAACTTCCACGAAGGTATTGACCGCCACACTGTAAACAACGATTTTGACACAGCTGTTGCTGACCGCCTTGAACTTCAGGCACAGGCAAAGACAAGACTTTTCAACACAAAGCACAGTGCTTTTATCGCAGAATCCGCAGGTCACACAGAAAACATTGCAGCTTACACAGCTGATGCGGTTCTCGCACTTTTCAATGCTCTTGCTGCTTACTATGTGAACATTGAAGCAATCGGCACAAAGAAGGCAAAGGTTAACACCCTTCTTTACAATGCTATTGTAGATCATCCCCTTTCAACTTCTGCAAAGCATTCAGGCGCAGACATCGACAACAACGGCATTCTTCGTTTCAAGGGCTTTGAAATTGAAGAAGTACCCGATGCAATGTTTGCTGAAAATGTATGCTGCTACACTTACATTGCAGGTGTAGGTAAGGCATTCACAGGCATTAACACCGCAAGAACAATCAATTCTGAGGACTTTGACGGTGTTGCACTTCAGGGCGCAGGTAAAGC
>JAEIGA010016942.1_pt1 | contig 11091 bp, 13 predicted proteins | sample 9270691 | NCBI WGS metagenome assembly JAEIGA01 (sample SAMN17057246, study PRJNA624740) | gut metagenome | biome: biome; isolation source: fecal sample | host: Bos grunniens | place: China: Xizang | collected 2019 | reverse complement strand
ATGTTCTCAACGAACAGCTTGTCGTAGCCGACGGTGCCGATGGTTTCATTCAGTGCCTTGCTCATTACTTGTTACCTCCATTCATCTTGTTAAACAGTGCGACGGCTTCATCAGCCGCAGCCTTTGCGTCGACGGGGTCGATAATCTGACCCTCGGGGCCTGCGTTAGGCGCAGCAACAACATTTACTGCACCGGAATTCGCACCGTCGATAGCCATATTGTTCAGCATATTGGTACCGATGGCGGCCTGTGCCTGCATAGCCTGGAAAGCCAGCTGCTCGGCGGACAGGGGATTCTCGCCAAACTTGGCGTTACGGATAAGGGCCTGGTCAGCGATTGCGTTCTGAATCGCCTCGATACCCTGGATTCGGGTACGCTCCTCGGTTGCACCCTCAGTGCGTCCCTCAGCGCGTGCGGCGTTCTCTACCTGTGCGACCAGGTCGGGATGCGCCGCTCTCAGTTCGTCCACATTGGTGATGGGCATTTCTTCTTCACTCCTTGTTTGATTTTGGGGATTGTTATCTACAGGCAGCGCGGTCGCTGCGTTAGATACGGGGGCAGCGGGCATAACCTGGATGCCTGCCGGGATGTTGGTCAAACCACGGACGGACATGGAAACACCGTTGACAACGATGTGCGCCTTGTCCGGGGTCAGACTCATGGAAACGGGGGTATCTTCCCCCACGACCTCATGGGCGAAGCCTGCTTCCACCGCATCGGCACCGGTCAGCCAGGTTTCCTTATCCACCAGGTTCTTGATGGGGTCCTTGTCCGTGCCGGTCGCCTCTGCGTAGATGTTGATGCCCGCCTTGTTGTGGGCATCCAACTGCTTGACGATGCCTTTCAAATCCTGTACTTGGTAATAGCCGTACAGGAAACCGGCAGCGCCGTGGATCATGAGGTTACTGCCCGCATTGACCTTGCGGGTGTCGCCAGCCATAAAAATCAAAGAGCCAGCGGACGCAGCCAAACCATCGTTGATGGTCGTGACCTTTGCCGCCAGCCCTTTCAGCCGGTTATAGATTGCAATGCCAGCATACATATCGCCGCCTACGCTGTTGATATGTACGGTAATGCTGTCCTTGCCTGCGAGTTCTTCCAAATCCCGCAGGAATTCATCCTGTGCAATAAAATTGCCGGGGATGGGATTGCCGGTCCACCAATCGACGGGACGGGTCGCCACAACTTCGCCGTACATATTGATCTCGGCGCTGTTGTTCTCCTCGTTCACCACGATGTTATAGGGGATCAGCGGGGTTCTCGTGTTGTGGGGCACATTATCACTCCTTTGCTATTCTTCTTCGGGCTGTTCCTCGTCCTCTTGGGGCGGTGGCTCAACCTTGACGGGCTGTATGTTGCCGCCGTTCGCTTCACGAAGCCGCTTGTTTTCGGATTTCAGCTTGTCCACATTGGATGCGTACTCGCTGCCGTTCAAGCGGATCGCCTCAGCCTCGCGGGTAGAGAAACCATTCTCAACGGCCAACGCTGCCGCCTGCACTTCCTTGGTCGGGTCAAGCTGTCCCTGGGACGGGCCGATCCACTCGCTCTGCAGATATGCCTGCCGGATCAGCGGGTCGGTCAAGAAGCCAGGAGCGATGATGCGACCGCGTGCCACAGCCTCGGTCATCCATACCTCATACACCGGGCGGCAGAAACTCTTGGTCAGCCATTCCCGGCGCATACGGAACGCTTTCCATGCCTCCAACAGAGCCGCACGGGATGCGGAATAGCTGGAATTGAACGACATGATCAGCAAGTCTGCCGGGATCTCCAACGCAGCGCCCACCTGCTCACACAGGGCACGCATGAACACCTCAAAGCCGGTATTCGGGTGCGTGGGGCTGCCGAATGCAACATCCTCGCCGGGTTCCATAATGATCGTGTTACCCGGCCCCATTTCGTAGTCGGTGGGGTCTTTGCTGACTTCCTGGACACCTTCGCTGGCAGGCTCACCGAACGGCATTTCTGTGGTGTCGCCGTTAGTCTTGACAAAAGCCGTGAAGAATGATTGCACGATCGCAGCCATGATCTCGGCCTCTGTGTACCGGCGCATCTGCAGCAGCGGTTCCATGACCTGTGCAAGATACGGAACGCCACGATACTGCTCACAGCGTTCGGAGTCCATGATATGCAGGATGTTCGGCAGACCGGTCAATTTGCCGTATGCCTCGACCCTCACAAACTTGGTGGGCTCCAAAGTGTTTTGGAACGGATAGGTGTTTGCAATATGGTACGCAACGACCCGGCCGTTGCTGTCAACTTCCACGCCGTCATAGATGGTGTTTCCGTTTTTAGTCTTGCCGGTTGTTGTCAGCATCGTAATGCCGCCGTCTGCCGCGGGGGTTCGTACCCGGTCAGCCTCGATCAAATGCAATCGCAAGGAATACGGCTGCATCTTCGTGGAGTCATACCGACGGAACAGACAGATGCAATCACCGGACATGGGCCATGTCAGCATTGCCAACTGCTGCAAACCATAGAAGTCATTGAGGCCGGTAGCATCGCACGCATCCTTGCGCTCTGCCCACAGGGCGAACTCAGCCTCGGTGTGCTTCTGCCATCTTTCCGCATCCTCTGCTGACAGACCCAGCAGTTCCCGGTTGATGGTGGATTTTAACCGCAGGCCGTTTCCGACAACATTTGTCCGCTGCCGTTTGAGGGCCGCCGTGGCGATAGGTGCTGCCATGTAGAGCATCCTGCTTCGCTGCCGAAGGGTGTAATTGGCCTCGTTGATATCTTCGGCAGGGCTACCGGAAGCGGCACGGAAGCCTTTCAGCGCCCGCTTGGTATAGCTTGCACCGGCATCCGAGTAGCCTTTATTTATTGGATTGAGTGCGGTTTTTCGCCTTACTTGTGCTTTTATAACGCTCTCCCTCCTTTCTTCGGTTTTATATCAAAGCCAGCCAAAGGTCAGCCTTCGATATTCTCAGCCTTTGCGACTTTCTTCTCGTGCTGGGTGCCAAAGTAGAAAGCAATGACCGTCGCGAATACGGTCAGAAATTCAGAGCCACTGATTGCACCAATAGCCGACAGATAGCAGAAAATGCCGGTCAGTGCGATGGTGACGATGCTCTTGATGGCGAACAGTTTCTCTGCAATTTTCAAAAAGGTTTCCATGATTTTTGCTCCTTTCATCACAAAAAATCGTGTTTTTTTAGCCGCTCGTCGTACGATCGCTCGATGTTTGCGATTGCGTGGACGGCGCGGCTATTTTTGTAATCTTTGTGAGTTTCACAGAAATCGTTGTACCAATCGATCTTGGCAAGGATCTCGATGAACTCCTCTTTTGTGTGTGGGATTTCCCGGAGCAATTCGTTATTGAAATGCAGAATGCTGGTTCGGACTTTGTCGGCCTCCCGTTCGTCGTCCAGCTTGATATGCTGCTCCAACCGTTCTTTGGTTTCTTTCTGCTCGGTTTCCATAGTTTCCAGCTGTTTCAGCACATCTGCATTTAACGAGCGGCAGAACGCCCTCCAAAGCCATTTCAGCATTTTCAACACCATACTCCACGGATTGATTTTAAGGGGACTAATTTGGATCAGCGTCGGCACCCCCAGCGCGACGCACCATGCGATTATTTCTTCTTTTTGCACATTTGAATACCTCCCTCGATCTGCGTGTCATGTGGCCTTACCAAAATTTCTTCATATAGCAAAACCTCCTTACCAATCACGCGGCACAATGCCCACCGCTCTGCGGCGGCCTCTGCCGTTGAGTGCAGCGGTCAACTCGGCGATTGCCTTGTCGTGGCCTGCAATTTCAGACCGGATCTTCTCGAGGTCGTGCTTGGTCAGCGACCGGGAGCCGATGGAATAGGATTGAACGCCACCGTCCGCAATAGCGAGATAAGCCTCCTGCAGCTTCTTCTTTGCGGATTTGTGGAAATCAATGTCCATCAGGATTTCTTCTTTTGACTTATAAGCCATTTTGTGCATACCTCCTAAAGGGGTCGAAATCGACCAGTTTAAACTCACCAATCATTACCGCCCGCGATGTTGCGGTTTTTTGCGGTGCGCTTCCTTGCTCTTGGGGCCTGTGCCTGCGCCGGTGCTTTGGTTTCGCCCTTTTGGCGCAATCGCTGCTCGACCTTGTCCATATCGGGGTCAAGCACACGCAGAGCAGCTAGGGCATAGTTGCGGCAATCGAGCGCCTCGTTGCGTTCGTGACCCGGCAGCTTCTCCCACGCCCAGCGGGTTCTCCCTCGCTCGGTTTTCATAACCAACTTTTCCGAAAGCAGGCCGTTGAAAAATGCATTATCATACCCTCGCTCCACGCCCTTTGGGAAGTGGCAGTATTTAGGTCCGGGTTCTTGCACTTTCAGTGCGCTCATGATGTCCGCCTTGCCGGCATCTACGCCGATGGAATACAGCCAGGTTTGGCCGATGGCTTGGCCATTTACCACTATCTTGACTTTGGAGGGTGGTTTGGTGTATGGGACACCGTCACCGCCCTGGCCCTTAATAGCAAAAACACGCCTTTGCAGGCGTGCTCGGCATTGGTTATAAACATGCTGCGTTTTGTGGCCACCGGAGTCCACAAAGGTCATGGATATGGTCAGCCCGGTTCCGTCCTTGAACTTGTAAACATGGCTTACAACTTCGTCCAGCCGTTGCCATGGTTCGTCATATCCAGGGTCGCCCATGATGATGCCCTTTTTAATGCCCCAGGTTTCGCCATAGTGGCCGTGTCCGACCACCTCATACTCAAGGCGATCATCCTGGGTGTCCACGCCACAGGTCAGCACAAGCACGCCCTGCGGCAACTCTACCGGTGTTTTGTCCTCTCGGGTGCCGTAATCCTCCCGGCGGGCCAGCATGGTGTCCTCGTCCTCCAGGTCGCCACGATCCTCCCACAATTCACCGAGCATCGTGTTATACACGACCTTGAGGCGTTGGGGGTCTTTCCGGGCGATCAGAAACGCATACACGACCTTTCCCCATCCCTGCCACGGGGAGGAAAAAGCATTCAGCCAAAACGACCGGTGCCCTCTTTTGTAGGCATCCGGATTTTCAGCGATCCACTTCGCCGGTTGCTTTCGCATCTCGTCCTCTGTGGACAGGCATCCGCATTCGGGGCAGCACCACGAAATGGAGGTAACGATATAGTCCTTTTTTCTGCCGCTTCCCACGGTGTCGAACTCAAACTTTATGTCGTCGAAAACGATGTTGGAGTATTCACCGCAGTGCGGACACTTGTGGCACCACCGTTCCCGGGTGCCCTCGTTGAACGATTTTTCGATGGGGCTGCTGCCCTTATCGGTAGGGGTTGACACATCCACCATCTTTGAGTTATAGAAGGTCGTCGTTCGTGCCTCAGCCAGCGCCCAGGGGTCGCCCTCTGTACCGGCTGACAATGCCCAGCGATCTCGCTCGTCACCAAGCACATACTTGGCAGGCGTGGAAGCCAGGCCGCTTGCACTGTTGGAGCCGACGATGGTCAGCATACCGCCGGGGAAAGACTTCTGCAGCATCGTGTTGCCGCTGTCCCGGCTTTTTATGTCCGCCACCTTGCGGCGCAGGCTCGCGCTATCCCGGATCATAGGGGCAATACGCAGGCGCGAGAACTTCTTCGCATCGTCAACCGTCGGCTGGATATACAGGATACTGCCGGGGTCTTGGTCGATGATGTAGCCGATGATGTTCAATTCCAGTTCGGATTTACCGACCTGGGACGATGCCACAAGGCTGAGTTTTTTCACCTTGGGATCGGTGAAAGCATCCATGATCTCCACAAGGTACGGCGTTCTTGCATTACGCCATGGGCCAGCCTCAGCGCTGTTCTCCCTTGATAGTACACGGTGGGCCTCTGCCCATTCGGAAACGGTCAGATCTGCCGGCGGCGTGTAGTTCGAAAAGGCGCGGGCAAAGGTGCGGTCTACAGGTCGAAGCCGGCGATTAGTATTCGTCGCTTTCTTCTCCGTGTCGTTCATTCCAGCCCTGCCTTTCCCTTACGCGCCGTTTGTATTCCTCCGGGTCGTATCGGTAGTCGGAAAGCCGCTGCAGTATGGCATAAACCTCCTGCTTGATGCGCTCCGCTGCCTCCGGGGCAGTTTGGATCGCCGCAAGATCGACCGCCAACTTGCCCGGCATAGCCGTCAGCATAGACCGCACGAACATCACATGGTCGGTGGTGATCGCCTCCACATCGGATGCCCGGTGCAGTTCGCCCTTGAGTTCTTTTAACTCCAATTCCGCCATCTCGGCCTTTGCCGTCTTGATCCGTTTCTCTGCCGTCAGCTTTTCCGTTTCCAGCTGCGAGTCCTCCGCTTTCTTCTCCCGGCCGTTCGCCTTGTCGGAAAGATAGCGGATGTATGCCTGGATGGTAGGGAGCAGGTCATACTTGGTCGGCTTGCCTTGCCCCTTGATAATGCCCTCCGCCTTTAATTGCTCAACTCGGCGGGTAGACACGCCGAAAAGTTGCGCTATTACCTTTGACGGTTGTAAGTTTTCAGCCATCTGCTCCGCCTCCTTTCATCAATCCATTATTCCAGTTTCATCTACCGGTATCTCGGTGCCGTCACGAAGCAGGACCACATCATTCTTGCCTGTTACCTGCATATAGCGACGGACAATGACATCGCAGAACTTGGGGTCCAACTCAATCAGCCGCGCCTTTCTTCCGGTAGCCTCTGCGGCAATAAGCGTTGATCCGGAGCCGCCGAACGGATCCAGCACAATCCAGCCAGCCTTGCTGCTGTTCTCAATCAGCTTTGCAACGAGCCTCGTCGGCTTCATCGTTGGGTGCTCTGCATTTCTCAAAGGTTTGTCGCAGTATATGATGGATGTCGGTTCTTCCTCTACCGCATCGTACATTGCGAAAACAAGGTCCTCCAAATCCTCACGGCTCATATTCTCCGGGTTAGGTCTGCCGCTCTCATCAATGACGGTCGCAAGGTTGCGCTGGTTGGTAAAGTAATGGGCCGCACCGTCTTTCCATCCATACAGGATAGGTTCGTGCCTCCACTGGTAATCCTGTCGGCCAAGTACAAAGGTATTCTTTACCCAAATAAGGCACTGCTTTAGCAGGAAACCGGCACGCTCAAATTCCTCTCGGAATGCCACGCCCTCACCATCTGCGTGGAAGATGTAGGCACCAGCACCCGGCACGGTCACATCCGCCACAGCAGAATACATATCGTTAAGGAAAGCACGGAAAGCCGCGCTGTCCATACTGTCGTTCATAATTTTGCCTGCGTTGCCCTCATAGTCCACATTGTATGGTGGATCGGTAACCACAAGCTGAGCCAATTCGCCGTCCATCAGACGGCTGTATGTGTCGCGATTTGTACTGTCGCCACAAATAATGCGATGCTCGCCTAAGTACCAAATGTCACCCGCCAGCGTATACGGATTATCTGTAGGCTCCGGCACATCCTCGTCTGCTTTGTCCATATCGACAAAGTCAGCATCCGAACCGGTAAACAGCCCCGACAACTCGTCGTTATCAAAACCGGTGATGCTCAAATCGTAGTCCTCCGCGTTCAGATCCGCAAACAAGGCAGCCAGCTTTTCATCGTCCCACTCACCGCTGATTTTATTCAGCGCAACATTGAGGGCTTTCTCGTCCGCCTTGCTTAGATCTACGACGGCAACATCCGCCTCGGCATATCCGAGGTCTTGCAAAACAAAAAGCCGCTGGTGGCCGCCTATGACGGTCCCATCGGCATTTATGATAATCGGGTCAACATACCCGAATGTTTCTATACTTCGTTTGAGGCGTTCGTATTCCTCGTCACCCGGCTGCAGCCTTTTGCGAGGGTTATACTCCGCCGGTTTCAGTTCTCCAATAGCACGGCGCTCCTGTCGGATTGCCGCCACTTTATTCAAAACATCATAATGCCGGACTTGTACGGCATTGCCTGGGTTCCCAGGCAGGCGTTATCGGTGTTTCTTTTTCCATGTCTATGGCCTCCCTAGGTGTAAATATAAAAGACCACCCCGCTGCTATATGCAACGAAATGGTCTGAAAAAACTTTTCTAAAACTAGACGATTTCCGGGCTCGCCAGCACCACAGGCACATTTCTCCCGCCACAGTACCTTTTGATTTCCCCTCACAGCCTCTCAGCTTCGATATTTCGCCTTTTTCTTTTTACCTTGATACTTTTCTTGTCCACGATTTCAAGGCGGTCTGTGGGCCTTGCTGTGGCTTGTGGCAGGCTCAACAGAATTGCACTGTAGCACAAAGGCAGATGCTGCACCATCATGTCCTTGCGTGACCCTTACCTGCCTGTGATCATATATAGGAGAAAACCATGAAAGGGGTAGGCTAGGGTATGTCACGCCCTTGCCTGGTGGTGGCTCTGCTCGGATTTGAACCGAGGTCAACCCCGAATGTCAATTCGGTTGGGTGCTCTACCTGGCTGAGCTACAGAGCCGTTTGGTGCTTTCTCCTATGGTAGGTAGTACTTATATAATTACATATACACATGAATATATAATGCTATAAGGTAAGTATATATATTACACGCGCGTGCGTGCGAGGGCGTGTAAGTCCGTGCGAGTAAACGACCCAGTATAGGTCAGCCCATATATCGGTTCATATAATGATCCAGGCGCTTTCCCAGGTTCTCGCCTATGACTCTCTGTATGCCCTCTTCCGTGCGCTTGCTGCCAACCATCTGCGGCAGAGATATGGTCTTGACGGCCTCTATATCCTTGCGGTTGATGCTCTTTCGTTGGAACGGCAGGTAGTGCCCACCATTGGCACGCATCAGCATGATAGGGGAGTGGTCGCTTGATTGTGTACCGGATCGCGTGAAGTTCTTCGTCAAAGCCGCCCGCTGTTTCTTGGTCAGCTTCTTCACCTTGCCGAGGGTCTTTCGCTCCCCCTTGACAATTGTGGCCTTTAGTGTATAGGCTCCGCCGGGGTTCGGTGCTTTCGGCGACATATTGAAGTGGGTAGGTGTCAGCACACGGCCGGTGTAAACGACACGCACATTTTTGATGTTGTCGCCCTCGGCTCTCACTCTGCCGATCTTCTCGCCCGTGATCTCGCTCTTTTTAACGCCGTACTCCTTGGCCACCTCAGTGGCTACCCATCCGGGGACGCGCTTCTTTGCCTCGGCTGTCAAACTGGACATGACCTTGGCGGGGGCTTTCTGCAGAGCGCCGAGTTGCTTTTTTACCAGTTTATAGTTCTTGATCTCGCAAGTGACCGACATACAAGCGCCCCCTTTCCAAACATAAGAAAAACCACCTAGAGGGGCACATCATCCTCCGGTGGTTTTTCATCAGCCAATATCTCGGACCGCTTTGTTCCGATGGTGATATACTAACATGCAAGTTCGCTCTCTTTCAATATCAAATAATATCAGCAAATATCAATCCATATCACACTTTCTTAAAAAAGTCAAAAAATCCCCGGACAGCCGTAGCCATCCGGGGGACAATATTCTCAATTACAAGCCTTCGCGTTCAGCTAAAAACTTCGCCCTTCGTTCTGCACCAGCTTTAATTGCCACTTCGGCTGTATCGGCTATGATTCTGACATACACCTGGCCGTGAATGTCAATATCACACTCGCAACCGTCCTTATAACCGTATTCGCTATCCTCCAGGTGGCACTCACATACATCGCCATTTTTAGCAAAACGCAAAAACCACATCGGTCTAAGCATCACTTCGGCGTCATCGTATTCCTCAATCTCAGCGTTGTCATATGCATTGGAGAACTTCTTCGCAACCGCCTCTGCTACCGATAAATCAGTAGTGGCAGCGATAATGTGATAATCGGAATATTCACCCTTGGTTATTACATAAATCTTCATTTTTCTTCTCCTTTATGTGGTGTTTGGGAATGGTCGGATCGTGTTCCACCCGGTATGCGATCAACTCCATAACATACTCCGGGCATTTTCGCAACCCCTGCTCCCAATCCTGTACCGTCCGCTTTGGGATGTTCAATGCCTCGCAGAACTTCGCCTGCGACAGGCCGGTGGATGCCCGGATTGCTCCAATGGCATTCTCAACATTAGCTGCTGGAGGATGCGCCCGTCTTGCGTTATCTCCTCGGGTGATCCATTGGCAATTATCGGGGCAATAGTCGCCATTGGAATCCTTGCGGTCAATGGTCAAATCGTCGCGGTAGCCATTGGCGAGTGCCCAATCGACAAACCTCTGCACACCATCCTTACCGGACCACTCCTCGCACACCTTGACTCCCTTACCACCATAATTTTTATAATGTTGGTCGTTGGGATTATTGCACCTGGTTCTCATGCCGTGCAGTATATTATGCAGCCTTGTTACACTATCTTTACTCATTTTTGCCCTCCACACTATGCTGCAAAAGTTCGGCCATCATTCTGACCACATAGTCCGGCGGATTTCTTCGACCGCTGTGCCAATCTTGGACAGTTCTCAATGGAATGCCAAACCGTTTGGAAAGTTCGGTCTGTGTGATCTTGTACTCGGTGCAGATGTCTTTAATCGTTTGCATTGCGGTTTCTCCTTTCCCGGTACCGGCGGGCAAGTTCGGTCAATATCGGCTCCAATTCTTCCCATGGGAGCGTGTCGTCGCTGTCGATGTCGTCCCGGCAAATCTGCTCCAGTTCCTCGGTGGTCATTTCTTTTGGCGTTTTCATTGCCATGGTAAACTCCTTTTAATCGGTGGGCGAGTTGCCCCGCCCGGTGGTGGTTATCGGGTTTCGGTTATGCCTTTGGCGTTGGTGATGATCGCGGTGAGGAAATCGGCCTGCTTGGATTGGCCGAAGAGCGCTTTCATCAAGCCAAAAGTGATCAAATCGTGGGAAACTGTATATTCGGTGATCACAGGGGTCTGCTCAGCCTTGGGAGCCTCCGGGAGCAGTTCCCGCTCGGCCCGGTAGATGCAGGCCATGGAGTAATGGTCGGGCATGATGTACTCGCCATGGCTGTCGGTGTAGATCTTCGCCCGGCGGGTCTTGCCGTTCCGCTCAAAGGTGACCATCTTTTCAGACCGTCCGACGATCTTGATGGTGCTGATGGTGTCGGTGTCGCAGGCCCATGTGTCGAAGTAGGTCTTGCCGATTTCAAACTGTTTCATATAAGTTTCCCCCTTGACTTTATTCCGCCGTTCGGTTATAACAGAGGGGAAGAGCGGCGGCGGGTTTT
>JAEIGA010016941.1_pt1 | contig 11091 bp, 13 predicted proteins | sample 9270691 | NCBI WGS metagenome assembly JAEIGA01 (sample SAMN17057246, study PRJNA624740) | gut metagenome | biome: biome; isolation source: fecal sample | host: Bos grunniens | place: China: Xizang | collected 2019 | reverse complement strand
TTCCTTATCTTGGTCCAATGATGGACCATGTTGGTGGTGAAGATGGTGCAAAGATGCTTATTTATGGTAAAAAACTTGAAGTTATTCCACTGCCTTTCCTTAGAGGACGTAGTATTAAAAATGCAATTATTCTTTCGTCAGAAGCAGAGAATCTGACAAAAGAACATATTCAATTACTTTTGGGTCGTGTTGATGAAGGCTCTCATCTTTGGATGGATGCCGATCTTAAACAAAGAGACCGTGCTATTTTTGAAAAATCCGCCGGTATTGAAAAAATGATTGAAAGATTACAAGGAGAACCATTGTTCGGCTATGTACATCTTGTAAAATCAGAAAGAAGCCCAACTGCAAGACTTGCTGATAAACTTAACGATTAATAATAAATGCCGTAGGTATTAACACCTACGGCATTTTCTTATCTTTAAGCCAATATAATATATTAATAATATTTTTCTTTTTTTGAAAGGGATACGATGATGAAAGTTTTAGAGAAAATTGGGGGATTTTTTTGTTTATTGATTGTAGCAGGATGTGTTGTATGTGCATTAACACTGTGTGCGTCGGCCGTTGAGCCCATTCCTCAGGATGCTCCTGAGGTATATGATGTTGTTTCGGTATATACATATTCCGAAATTGATACAACCATCTGGGGCGATGTTGTATCACAGGATATTGTTTATTATATTACGTATATGAAAAACGGCAAACTGGAACAAAAAGGCGGAATCACAAACATTGCACTCGGCGAGGACAACGAATATCACTGTTTCATTAATAACAATAATGTGTTGTATCTAACACAAGAAACACTCCAAAATATACAACTTCATTAATTAAGAAAGAACTCATGAATCATGAGTTCTTTTCTTTGTTTAAATTTGTAAATGTTTTAACAAGTAATGTCAAGAATGTCCAGGCTTCAAAAACGTTAGTTTTAAGCGTGAGTAGTTCATGCTATCCTATTACAAAGCATGGTACAATATAATTTGTATCATCTGCATCCGGAACAGTTACAGAACCAAATCGAGTAATAGCTGTAAATGTTTTATCATTTGCAACCGCAGCACTACGCGTCCAGAAAGAACTATTAATATTTATAATACTTATAAAATTACTAAGTAACGTAACACTATTTTCGGGAAAAAAGTCAAATTGAATACCTTCTTTAAATAATTGATAAGCCGATGAATACATACCCATTTCTCTACTTGATGCAATAAACATATATGCATCTATGGTATATGTAGATTTTCCGTTATCATCCACACCATCTATTGTTTGTTTTCCACATCCTGATGTAATAGAAACCTGTTTAATATTTGCCTTAAGACCATTTGCACCATCATTTGGAAGCTTATTGTAAATTTCAGTTTGTATATAATTTACCATTTCAGAATATGCATAACCGCCAGCATTTGTTGCAGATGAATTCATGGAAGCAAAAATACCTGTGTGGTACATAAATACAAAACCATCATAACCTTTTTGCTCCTCGTTATCAATAACGCCGTCGCCATTGTTGTCAATACCCAAGTCTACAAGTACATAGGTGGTTCCATTATACACGATGGTATCACCAGGTTCGATACCATATTTATTTTTATAATCGTCTTTAGTTAGACGTGCATTGGCCAAAACTTTAATTGATGACCAATTGCCTGCATCAAAATAATCTTGCAAATCACCAGATGGATTTTCTGCCGGTAATTGTAATGTACCTCCATTTCCACCCGGAGTCACATCATTACTAACATTTCCACCATTGCCAGTAAGGAATACTTGATTGTTTGAAAAGCCCCATGTTGTGCTTGCTACTTCGCCATAGCCATTGGTGTAGCTATAAACAACCGCCAAGACATAGTCATCTGCACCATACTTATTATTGTCAGGATGATCTGCATCGATCTGAGATACAGTTGCAGTGACGACACCACTAACAATTTTAACTTTTGTACCAAACTTTTGATTTGCTCCGTTAGAATACATTAAGATTGCACCACGGTCCATGTTATCGCCAGTACTACCTGCCATAGATGCATCTGTATTCCACTTGGCAGCTGCATCAGCCGATGCATTAGTAATATAACGTCCATGATATTGAGTAGACCATGGATCCTTTAAGCCATTTGCCATGGTGATTGTGCCATCATCGGCAATATTAATATGCAACTTGGGATCTAAGTTTTTATTAATAGCCGTTTGCAAATCAAAGATGGCTGATATATCGGATGAATCACCAGGATTAATTAACGTATAGCAACCAGTCCAATTTTCTGTATAAACTTTGCGTCCGGTCCATACCTCATCAACTGTGGCACCATTCTCACCGGCTTTATCATAAATACCGTTGAGGTTGGTATCACCTTCGTCATAGCTATTGCGAATACGGTCACCCTTGTCTTTATCTGCATTGAGATAAGTATAACCGGCCGGAGCAGCACCCGCATTATCTCCCGTATCCCAACCGAAAGTATTAAAGCCCGCATTTTCTTTGGATACCATTTCAAATGCTACCTGGAATGAACGGAAATCGGTTTGTACACCGGAAGCCTTTGCCTTATCGGTAGCAAAGTCTACTTTTGATACCAATACAATAAATAAGATACCAATAATAGCGATTACAATTAAAAGCTCGATAAGCGTAAACGCTTTCTTTTTAGTCATACATGACTTGTATTTACAATTCATATTATAAACCTCCATGGAAACAAAATCTTGTGCAAATTAACATAATTTGCGTTGTTATTTATTTTAGTACTTCGTGCATTAATTTAATATGATAAGCGGACCTACAAATTATATTCCATTGGAAATTGCTCTACTGGCAAAACAAAAGGGGTCCGCACCCAACGCACAGGTGCGAACCCTCCGGTATATCCGTATAAGAAAAGAATGCTTGCAATACAGAAAAAACACATTTCTATGAAAGGAAAGAGCTGCGGATTGGCAAAAATCTTTTTGATAAAGACAAAAATTCATTAGAAATTTTATCTAATGCATTTTTATTTATATTGTTCATTCGTCATTTCGCAATAATACTTGCTCTTCCGTATTATGTACAAACTTCTCGCCTTTCAGAATATATCTATCAAAAATAGTAAGAAGAGAAGGTAATACAAAAAGAATTAACAATATAGCACAGAGCGAACCAACGCCAAGTGTCATTAAAATGCTTGCTACTTGTCCTTCCATAAATAATCCACAAATAAATGATACAACAATAAGAATCAATGAAGATGTCAAGATAGAATGGGTTGCACGTTTCATTACTTCTGGTAACGCATCTTCTACTGAAAACTCATTTCTAACTTCAACATAATAAGTTGTAAGTAAAATTGCGTAATCTATCATGGATCCCATCAATATACATTGAACCAAAATCAACGCAATAAAGAACATGGGGAAATTAATTAATGTCATAACGCTCATCATGGCCAAAACAGAACATTCTATAACACAAACCAGTAATACCGGAATCGAGAACTTTCTAAATGCAATACATACAACTAACAAAACAACAATAGCTGTAACGATAGAAATAAATGTATATTCCTGATCAAAAGTTTTTGATACTTCATGAGACATTGCGTTTTCTCCAACAAGATAAAATTCTCCTTTTAAATTATCAGATAACAACGATTCAAGTTCATTATAAAAGTCCCACATTGGCTGTGTCTCCGGAAGATAATCCAAGGTTAAAACCATTCGCGAATGCTTCTCTCCGACCAATTGAACCTTGCCATCCAGTATCATTGTTTTTGCTTCGGATAACTGAGAAGTCAATTCGTCATCTAAAAAATCCGAAAACATTTTATTTGTTAAAACATCTTCTGTAAGGAACATAACCAAATCGAATAATGGAATCTGTTTATATTCTCCTTTGCTTTGAGCCACAATAAATAAAAGGTTAACTGTATCTGTTGTAAACATATCGTTGTTTGCCATGGTACCCATCATATCAACAACATCTTTTGGTGTCAAGAGTTCCTTATTTAATACTGATTGAGACATAGTTTTTAACATTGACAATTGTTCAACAGTTTCATCCGGCATGATAAAACTCAACTTGTTTGCGATTTTATCAACCGCATTAATAAACTCTACTAACGTAATGTTATTAGTTTGTAACTTTGACATAAACATAATTGTTTTTACAATTGATGTATCAATGTCCAATAAGTTAGAAATTTCATCTGGATTCATTTCTTTTTGAGAATTAATTGCATTAACAATGTTTTTAAAACGATAAAGTTGATCCTTTGATGAATCATCGATTTTGGCAACCAGCAATGGATTGTCAAGGAATTCATTTGATGCAATGAAATTAACAAAATCTACCAGTTTCATTGGTTCGGCTTTCAAGCCATTATAGTACATTCTAAAAACAGCATTTGCAAACATAGAATCAATCCCAAAATTCGTCGACATATCCATGGGTGTCATTGGAGTGCCCAAGGTGTTGGCGTATGCTTGAATTGATATAACATGCTCATTAGACGATAATTGTTGGATGACTTGTTGAATATCTTCTTCATCTTCATTTTCATAAACAACTACCAATGTATCATCTCTTGGAAAAATTTCAGTAACCAAATTTTCTTCCATATATGTATATGAAATAACTGCCTGTGATTCAAGGATAATACATGCAATTAAAAGCAATGCTGCAAAAACACAAATGATTTTTCTATATTTATAACTAAACCGTCCAATTGCACCAACAATATTATTAAACATTTGCAGCACCTCCTAAATTATTTTTCCTGGCTTTTAATGTAGCTTTGTCTGTTATGAATAATAATTTATAACACCATAAAATCATCGTTGGCATAACCGTAAATACACAAATAAGACTGAACAACACACCTTTGGATAATACTAAACCGATATCAGTACCAATAGTAAATGTCATTAAAAGTAAAACTAATAATCCTACAATGGTTGTCATAGAACTACTAAGGATTGATGTAAACGATGTTTTGATAGCATTCATCATTGCAACTTCCGGATTCTTATCCTCTAACAATTCGTACGCTTGTTCAAATCGATGAATGAGCATAATAGAATAGTCAATAGATAATACCAATTGGAAAACAGCCGCAATAGAAAATGTCATTTCGGATACACTTGGGAAAATAATATTGCTTCCCATATTGATTAAGATAGCAACCGCAATTGATACTAAAATCAAAAATGGCTCAAAATACGATTTGCACATGATAAATAAAATAATTAACATAAGAACAACGGCCATAGGAATGAGTAAATCCAAAACATCCATGTAGCCGCCAGAATAATAAGTTTCTACAAAGTATGTATCCTTATAATTATCTTTCATGTCCCGAATCACCGAATTAACTTTATTACTATCCATAACATATTTTGTATTTACAAGATACATTGTGTAAGATTTACTATTATATTTTTCACTATTAATATCAAATGTTACAGATTCAACTCCATCAAACTCTTGCAACTCTTCATAAATTTTTTCTTTTTCGGAAATGGTTAAACCTTCAAACATGATTTGAAAGCTATCCTTTACTTCCATTGGAGGAAACTCCTCCTCAATAATAGTCAACCCTTGACTCATACCAGATTCTTTGTCTAAGTATTTGGTATTGTCTTTGTTAATATTGACACTGGATATGAAAAAAGAAAAAAGTATCGCAAGGGCAACACTAATCGAAAATAATATAATTCTTTTTTCAACTAAAAACTTAGCAAACTTTTGCATAACATAAACTCCTTTATTTTTATATTTTTATTATAGTGTATCATTTTTGCTTTTTTATCAAAAATCTTGTTGATACAAACCTACGCTTAACTAAATTCATTTGCACATAAAAAAACACGCCCGAAAGCGTGTTTTTTAGATATTTAAAGCATGTATGCAAACTGGACGAATGCATAAAAACAAAGGGCAATAATAAGTAAACCCACAACTACATGAGCAATCATTATGCCAATTGAATCGTCACCATTAGAATCATCTAAAAAGAATGCAAGAATCATTCCTCCGATGACACCGCCAAAGCTGACAACCATACCAATAATACCTATAATTAAATTCAACATTTCAATTTCCTTCCTTTCATATTTCTTTTTTGCCTTGAACATGTTGAGTATAACCAATAATATTATATAAATAATACATTTTAAACATAACAAATAAAAAGAAAAAAGCAAGTACGTTGAATGTACTTGCTTTCTAAATCAGAATAACAGTTCCATAGCACCATGGCTAACTATGTATTGATAACATTCCATGGCATTGGAAAACATCCAAAGCCCAATCAATACAATAATTAATGAAATAGCCAAAACTACTCCACTGTTTTTTTCGCCGGCATGATTTTTGATTGTAGCGACAGACATTCGCATGCCAAATGCCAAAATCAGAATACCAACAAACATACAAATAATGAATAACATATTTTCTTTCCTTTCTTTTTACGTACTCACTATATTTTATCAAAAACAAATTTTATTTATAAACAAATAACCCAGACTCAAGTCTGGGTTATTATGTTATTTGGATTAATTACCGGCCATTTGAATAAATTCATCTTCTGTAAGCACGGTTACACCAAGACTCTGAGCTTTTGCAAGTTTAGAGCCAGCCTTGTCACCTGCTACAAGATAATCAGTATTCTTAGATACGGAACTACCTGCTTTAGCACCAAGAGATTCAATTTTAATCATAATGCTATCGCGAGTAAAGTTTTTAAGCGTTCCAGTAACAACAATTGTCTTGCCAGAGAACATATTATTAGAATTCACAGACTTAACCTCAGGCTTTTCAATATAGCAGCATGCAACAATTTCCTTAAAGTCTGCAACGTTCTCAGGATCCTTAAAGAAGGAGTTCATCATAGAAGCAGTGATTTCGCCGAAACCATCAATCTGCATCCAATCATAACCATCTTCGATAAGCTTCAAGAACTTATCAGGGTCACCATCACATACCTTAACAATATCCTTAGATGCCGACTTGCCAATACCGGGTACTCCAAGAGAAATCAGGACTCTTGCAAGAGTTGTATTGCGAGATGCTTCAATAGACTGAATCATCTTTTCATACGATCTCTTACCAAAACCTTCCCAAGCAATGATTTCATCCTTATACTGCTCAAGGTTATAGAGATCCGTATAAGTCTTTACCATAAACTCATTCATAAGTCGAGTAAGAATAGACTCGGAAACACCTTCAATATTCATTGCAGGCTTACTTACGTAATAAGAAAGCTTGCAAAGCCACTTACCAGAGCAAGACTTGTTTTTGCAAACAACTCCACTGGTAAGAGTGCTACCACAATGAGGGCATGTAGTCGGAATCATAAGCGGTGCGTCGTAATCATCCGACAGATTTTTAACAACCTGAGGGATGATCATGTTAGCTTTTTGAACTTCGATTTCATCACCATTATGCAAGTGCATCTTTCGAACAAAGCTAACGTTGTGCAACGAAGCACGAGTAACCGTAGTACCATCAAGTCTTACAGGATCAAAGACGGCAACAGGAGTAAGAACACCTGTACGGCCCATAGACCACTCGATATCACGAAGAATAGTCTTCTTTCTGGTATCCTCGAACTTAAAAGCAAAGCCATCATTGTTATGATGTGAAGTATGTCCGACAGACTTGGAATAAGGAATATCATTATACTTGAACACCATGCCATCAATAGGGATGCCAGCAGCCGTTGCATTATCCTTCATTTTCTTAATGAGTTCCTGCAGCTGTTCAGTAGTATGCGTATTCTTATTAACAACTACATAATCAGGAATGTTAAATCCTGCCATGGCACACAGAGTAATTCTATCACTACGGCAATCAAGGTTATCAAACCCTTCAAGAACATCAAACAGCTTCCACTGGATATGTCTTTCTGCACAAACCTTGGAATCAAGAAGCTTTACACTACCCGATGCAAGATTTCTGGCATTTTCATAAGGCTCTTCACCATCAGGAAGACTTGCATTAATTCTATCAAAGTCATCGGCCATAATAATAGCTTCACCGGAAAGACGTAAAAATCCAGTATGAGCAATTTTCTTGGGAATGTTCATAAATGTCTTGGCATTGTGAGTAATATCATCACCCACCATTCCGTCACCACGTGTGGACGCCTGAACGAGTACGCCATTATCGTAGATAAGTTCTACCGTAAGGCCATCGTACTTCAACATAAGCAAACAATCCTGTTCACCCATAAATTGCATGATACGATTGATATCCTTAGTCTTATCCAAACTACGGAGGGGAATGGGATGATTAACCTTCGCGAGCTTGCTCTTTACTTCATAACCGATAGCCTGCGTGGGAGAAATGGCAAGTACAAAACCAGTCTCCTGTTCGTATCTTGCTACCTGATCAAAAAGGTCATCATACTCGGCATCTGAAATAAGAGGATGTGCATCGTTATAATACGCATCTCTGCATTTATTCAGATATTCAACCAGCTTTTCATAATCAATTCGATTCATTTTTCTTTCATATGACATTACGATGTCATTTTCCTTTCTAAATATTAGTGGTTAATCGAAAAACCATCTACTTATATTATAGTGTAAAAACATAAAAATGAATACTTGCATTTGACTTTACATGCGTGTTATATCAATAGCTATTTCCAAATATAATTTAATATTCATTTTTTATTTTAAGTTTCACGAATACAGGGGGAAAGAATTATGTTTGGTATTATCGTAGGGATCGTTGGTATTGTTGTCATTGCAGCTTTGATAGTTGGATTTGAAAGATTTGATGACAGTTTTCTTGACTATGATCCGTAACCAGAGCATTCTTCGGAATGCTCTTTTTCTTTTTACAACAAGAAAAGCACCCAAACGATGTTTGGATGCTCAACTTATGTGTTATTGCAAGATACGGTCAACGAGACTCTGAGATGCGTTAACCAATTCCATAGTTTCCATAGTACTCGAAATAATGTAGATGCCAAGAATAATCATTCCGGCAGCAATCGCAAAATTAAGTACTTTTCTATCCCCAGGATTGGAAATGATAAAACCAACGAATAAAACTCCGAGAATTGTGATCAATGCACCAACAATAATTCCTACGACAAATAACATAACTCTTTCCTTTCGTAATTCAAAAATTATCCTTTGCAAAATGCAATGAATTAATATATTATACTTAATATAAAAGCAATTTATATATATAAATGAATTTTTGTAAACAAAAAACCAGCATCAAAAGATGCTGGTTTTACAATTAAATTTATTCTTAACAAGAAAATTAAGTTTTAACATGGTGCAAGGTTGTATAGTTTCGTTTAGTATCTTGAAGCCATTTTTCAAAATCTTTAATACTTCCACCATCGGCTTCCCTGGCTTTTTCAACTTCATTAACTGAAATATTAATCTCGTCAATGGAAATGTTGTTTTCTTCATTATAAATAATACAATTTTTTGCTTTATTTACAGTATCGGCCCAATAATATGTATCGTCTTTTGGTGCAAGTTTATCGCCAACCCAAATCTTATGATATTTTAACATATATTCTCCTCAAAGCTTTCTATCAGGCGAAATATACATGTCCTCAGTAGATATCTTTTCACCAGAATAGATTTCTACATCATCAAACCGCTCGCGAAGAATTCGATCTGCATATCTGCAGGCTTCCCAAGGGTCCGAAATGTCCTCGACATAATATACACCTTGATTTGTGTGAATTTTTATAACAAACTCGTCCATAATTATTTCTCCTGGCACTTTTTCTTCAAAAGTTCAATAAGAGATTTCAAAGATCCACCGGATCCATCTTTATTGAAAAGAATTCTGTCTCCATAATTCTTTTCAAGCGTATCCAAAACAACCTTATAATTAAAAGCATCAATACGACAACCTTCATCCCAAAGTGTTTCAGCAATCTTTCGAGACAAATCATCTTCCTTATAAAGATCTACCTTCTTATCATCTCTATTAAACCTGCGATAATCATTGTTTTTGCATTCGAATTCATCATAATCATTACATGCATATCTGAGTTGACAGATATCACATTTTTTAAAGTTATCATCAGAAATATCAATGTGTTTCTGAATAATACTTACAATGCGATTTACTTGCTCACAACGATAGCCATACGTATCCTTTGCTACTCTTAATCCAGGAAATGAAGTCTGTTCGAGATATGTAATTGTTTTGCCCTTTGATTTTGCATATTCAATTTCAGACTGAGTGCTCTCTCCAATATAGCCTCCAACGTTAACAACAAAAATCTCGTCAGCCATATCAATCTTAGACTTGTGCATATCATCAAGCATTTCTTTATTGTCTACATCCCATACTTCATTGTCGCCGGAATGACCGAACAATCCAACTGAAATAACAATGTGACCATCCAAAGTAAGCTTCTTTTGAATTCTTAAAAATTCATCCTTAAACCTTGTGGATCCACAAAGTGTAATAACTTTATATTTTCCCTGCATCTTTTTTCTCCTCAAATATTGTTGTTATGAATTTTATCTTTACACAGTTCTGTGAGCTGCATTTTTTGATAATGACCAGGATAAACTCGACCATCATTTTCCATATCAATAACAATTGCACCACAAACTGGACACCAACGAATTACCTTATCGGTAAATCCATCAGATGTTCTTGTAATTTCCTTTAAAGGATGTTTGCCTTCTGAACATTTAGTATACATGAGATCCTCCATTAAAAATATCTACATATATTATAGTGCAAATAAATGTTTTTGGTGTATGAACACAAAATGTTGTCAGTTTTCTTGTTTTCGAACTCGATGACACTATAATATATATACAAGATAACGTGAACCTCCCATGACTAAAGTCACGGGCTTCCCATTCTTTAGAAACGGGACTGCTTTTCTAACCATACGGGTTATATCTCAGCTTGAAGGGATGACTCCGCTTTCGCACCGCAATATACCTAAAATTAGAAAAGTGCTAAATACTTTAACTTAAAACGGTATTTAACTGTTTTAAAGTGTTTAATGTATTTGAGGTTCTACGCTCGATGTCTGGGACTTTTGCACTGACACGAGACCTTTCCTTCGCAGGAAGGGTTTTTGTAATTTCTCTTATAAAATA
>JAEIGA010016939.1_pt1 | contig 11091 bp, 11 predicted proteins | sample 9270691 | NCBI WGS metagenome assembly JAEIGA01 (sample SAMN17057246, study PRJNA624740) | gut metagenome | biome: biome; isolation source: fecal sample | host: Bos grunniens | place: China: Xizang | collected 2019 | reverse complement strand
TTCTGAGCGTCCGGTTCCGCATGCAGCGCCAGCAGCTCGCGCTTCATCGCCCTGACCTCGGCATAGGTCTCGATGATGGAAAGCGTCGTGCGTACCGCCTGTTCTCCCTTCAAGATTGTTGCAAGCATATACAAGCCCTTTTCGGTGAAGACCTTCGGCAGCACCCGCGACTTTGAGCTCATATTTGCGGTCAAAAATTTTGATCGCAAATCCGCCACCTCGTCCTGCGTCAGCGCCACGACATATCCTTCCGGGAACTTCCCAGGATTGTTTTTGACTGCCTGGTTGATGATGCGCGTCTCAACGCCATACAGCGCCGCGACGTCGCGGTCCAGCAGAACTTGCTGGCCGCGAACTTGCAGCATGCGCGATTTGACGGCGTTGATGTCGATGTTGACGATGTTTGATTGCTGATTCTTCATGTTGACCTTCGGGTACAGTTTTACTGTCTTCAGCAGTAACCCCACGCGGTTCCACCCCGCTGGTTGAATTGACCCTGCCACGTCTGCCCGACGGCCAAGCGGATTCGCGCCTTCATCGCCTTAACTCCAGCGCAAGTTGCCCGCAAGTAATCAGCATCATTTCCGATGGTTCCCCTACTGGGCTTCTTAGGCCCCTCTACCTTCAGGTGAACATGTGTATTATACCATAAACTTGACGCGAGGTGTCACCCAACCACCCAACCATCAATCCGCCGCGCAAACTGCCGCGCAAGGTGCCGCGGAAAGTGCCGCGGTTATTTGAGGGTGGTGAGGGCGTCGATCCAGAACTCGTTGGTGGAGACTGGGTCCAAGGTGATGCGCAGCGAATACTCGGTGCGGAAATTCGACTCGCAGAGAACCTCTATCGCTTCGCCGTCGTCGGTCTCCACGACCTTCGTGACGTAGAGCTGGCCGTTGAGGTTGGACCGAATCTCCGAATCGAGATACGACTGCACCGCCGCTTCATTGGCAAACGGGCCGGCGCAGCCCCTCGCGCCGACTATGCGCCGCGTCGGCACCTCCACCACCAGACCCTTGACCCGCAGCCATTCCGAATAATAGGCATTCTGCTTCATGCCCTTCGGCGCCTCGAACGAAACGAAACGCTGGCCCTCCTGAAGCTTCTGTCCGCACAACAGGTTCTTGAACAGGCTTTCGGGCATGATCTTCCCATATGGCACCGTGCCCAGCGTCGTGAAGCTGTGGGCGAAGTACACCTTGTCCTCGTCCGACATCGCGGCAATGCCGAACTTGGGCTTCTCGGCAACTGGCGCGCTCGCTTCCTTCTTCTCGCCACATCCAACAAAAACTGCCGCGGAGAGCAACACGACCAAACCAAGAACCAACTTCGAGTGTTTCATTTCTCCTCCTTTTCTCATTCTGCCGCGCAAACTGCCGCGCAAGGTGCCGCGGTTATTTGGCTGGGGGCTTGGGCATGGCGTTGCGCTCGTAGTCGGCGGTCATTATGTCGATGCAGAGGCTGTCGGGGAATTCGGCAGGGTAGAGGGATTTGGCGGGCTCGAACATCAGGCGGTTCGGACCGTCGGGGGAAATCGACCCCTTAAACCTCTCCTTCCACTTCTCCATCAGCCCTTCCACCGTCTCGCCCGGTTGGCAATTCACTCTGGCCGAGACGCAGGCGACCTCGTGGTTCGTCGAAAAAAACACAAGCACGGAGGCTAATCCAGCCGGCGGCGGAATCACATGGTAGAGGGCATAGAGTTCCTTCTTTGGCGGGACGCTCACGACTTCATTGGCCTTAAGCCCCCTTTCCTTCAGAACTGCCGCGGAGGAGACGTCGATCACCTCGCCAAGCCGGAAACCAGCCAGCGATGCCGTCCCGCGCTCGCCCCAGCAAACTGCCGCGGACAGCAACACGACTATACCAAGAATCAGTCTCGCGCTTTTCATTTCTCTCCCTTTCCATTCGCCGGAAAATAGGTCTGACCGAAATTCCGGTGTTTGTAAATTCGCTATCTGCCGCGGCGGAGGCCGGAGTGCCGCGGACGGTCGCGGTCGATGCGGTCCGGCTTGGCGTTGGCGACGTTCTCGTCGTAGCGCATCTTCAGCTCCAGGACGATTTCCGCGGCAGATGCGCCCGGCCGCAGCCCATACGCCGCGAACACCGCCTCGTCCAGAATGCGGTGCGCCTCCTTCAGCTCCGGCGGCATGCCGTCCACGGTGTAGTGCTCGGCGAACGAGAAGCCGGGGATGGCGTCCCGTGCCTGCTCGACCAGAACCGCGGCACTTTCGATGCGCTCGCGCTGCTCGTCCGTGATGCCCTTCGGCCACGAGAAGGTGTTGTACGTCCGCTCCGGCCGGTAGACGAACTCCGTCCCCTTCGGCTTGTCGACCGCGCACAGCCAGGCGACGTGCATCGCCGACGACAGGACGCCGAGATGGAAATACGTGGCGTTGCCGATGGCCAGCATGTCGGGCCCGAGCACCGCGTCATCCTCGACGAACGTCGCCGGCACATACGCAAACGTAATCGGGAACACCTGCGGGATCGCAATCCGCCGCGTCATATCATTCGCCGTCCGTCTCTCGCGTCTTGTCATTTCTCCCCCTTCCCCAAAACTGCCGCGGAATCTGCCGCGCAAACAAACTTTAGCAGCGTAGCGATAAACTCCTTTGTTGACTCCTGGATGCCGGGGCACTTCGACTCTCGCGGGCCTGCGACATTGAGGACAATCCCGCGCTCGCCGAACTCCGCCTCGATCCAGTAGAGAACTTCAAGGCCACGATCTGTCTCGTTTGGCGTTTCTGGGTTGTCTATCCAATACGGCTTGCCGTGCTTCTCGCAGAACTCAGCCGTGCGCTTCGTGCCGCCAGTCAGTTCACTCGTTCGTGAAAGGAGAAGCGTCGCGTCGGAATGGACGACATTCCACTCGGTGCGGAAAATGTAGCTCTTGTTCGACGCCTCCTCCATCTGGTCGAACTTCTCCGGCACGATGCCGTCCTCGGCCAGCCTGCCCTTCGGGATCATCCCGCCGTAAGGAAAGCCGCGTTCGAGCGCCGCCTCGATTGCGCCGCGGTCAACCCCGGTCTGCCCGCCGGAAACTATCTTCTCAATCAGCACTTGTCATTCACCTTCTCCAAACTGCCGCGGAATCTGCCGCGGAAACGGCCCATTAAAACACTTTCCCTAGAGTCTCGATTATCATTACCACAATGAATACGTAAACAAGCACACCGATAAACGCCCCTCTCAACCCAGCCCAGAAGCCTGGGCGCTTGTCGACAATCGTTGCGCAGATGATTCCTATCGGACCGGTCCAAAAGCCCATCCAGAAATCGTTGCTTGTATCAACGTGATTCTCATTTGAAACAACTACTCGCTGCTGACGCGGAGAAGGCGCCGGAGTCGATGCCGGCTTTGGTGTGCTGGCCGGGGCTGTAACCTTGGCACCACACGACCAGCAAGTAGTCGCAGTCGGAATCAAGCTCGCACCACATTTACTGCACTTCATCTTCCCTTCTCCTTTCGTTCGTTAAATTCTGCCGCGGAAACTGCCGCGCTATTTGTCGACATACTTTCTGTAAGTCTCGTCAAACTCAGCAATCGCTTCTTCAATGTAGCCACGGAATTTCTCAAGTTTAACTTTGCCGCGCTCACTTTTAACTACACATTCTCGAAGAAGCGTCTCCGCCCTTGACAAGCCTTCCTTACGACTCTTAAGAATTGCTTGATAAGCACAGTCAACATCTTTTTGACGTCGTTTTACCGTTGTTTCCGTAGGGCAGCCAAGTTTCCCATAGTCCCTTCTCATTCTTGCCCTTGTATCCTCATAAGCCTTAGCTGCCTTTTCATACGCAGCGTCTGCACTTGAAATCTTATCATACACTCTACGTGACTTTTTATCTTTGTTTATAGCCGAAACCGCTGATCCTTTTATCGACTTTGCTCTTTTAAAACCCGGCTTACGATTATAAATCACACCATATTTTTCAATCACTTCCAAGAATCCTATACATTGCTCTAAACACGAACTTATCGCCATGCAATCTTTCAGATACTGCTCATATCCTAATGGCTCCCAGTCGACCCCATCCAATCTCTCAGCGAACCGTCGAACTTCGTTGAACCTTGTCCCCACCTTCACCCAATTGCCGTAATCTCTCTTTATCTCTGCAAACGTTGCAACCCCGACGACCTCACCATTATTGTCGACAACGGGGCTACCACTGTTACCGGCAACGAATTTTGCCGACACCTCAATCTTGTCCTCGCCCAAGCCGAGCACCTCGCCACCGATGCTCGTGACAACACCACTTCCGTCGCTATTGCCAAACACCCAAATATCTTCGTTCATCGAGGGAAGGGACGGTCTCCTTTTCAATGCCTTGAACTTACCGTCCAGCTTGTACCGAATCAAATCACGATTTGTAGCGAGGTCTATCGTATTTGTCGGTATGATCTTCTGGCCAGACAATGTACGCGCACGGATCTTGCCTTGTCCCCTAACAACATGCTCGTTGGTTATTAACCATTTTGATCCATCCATCTCAACTATGAATCCTGTACCAGAGCCATCGTCTCCAGTGAGGATAACAATACTGTCCTTCACTTTTGCAAACACAGATTCAGGGCACCTGTCGTGCCAATCAGCGAACAGGTTCATGCTTGCGAGAAGCCCCATTGCAAGTATAACATTCCAAATCTTCATTTGTTTATCTCCATTCTTATCTACGATTCGTTCGTTACGCAGCAGGGCCATCCCCATTTACAATTATAACTCCAAGATCAGCAAAGACCTTTGCAATCTTGGCACGGTAATCTTCGACTGTCATGCGTGAAGAATTGTATTCCTTGTCAATCTTCTTGCACTCTGCAACAACCTTTTTCTGCGTAAGGGCATCCGGCTTGGGGATGAGCACTTCTTCACGAAGATATTTTCTGTTGAGACTTTTACCAAATGCTTTATTCCCAACGTTTTGCAAATCAATGAGATGCGAATTAAAAAGTCGGAATAAATAGGCGTCCGTTATTTCATCGTTAAATGGTACAAGGGCAGCAATTGCTTCATTCGTATATAAATTTGCTCCCGCAACTGCGGTTTTGCCAATACTCAACTTGAATGACAGAAGCGTAGTGCCCTTCTTTACAAGTTTAACATTTGAATTTTTGACGCCCTCATCAGTTATCTTTTCCTTCGTGTCCGTTATCGTCTGGCCCTTCATTTCGGCAATTGAGACCCAAAGATTGCTTCCACCAAAATACGACGAATTTTTTCTGTCTGGTGTGCCGCCAATCTTGACATCACAAACCGTTCCAAGGGGAACCCAATCGAATTTGCTTCTTAATTTTATTGCAGACTTTGAAGCAATGGATATGGACCAGTCGAAATTAGGACGCGAGAAGTCAAGCATATCCGCCGTATTGATTACAGATACATGCTCCATACCTTCTGGGATCACATAGTCGCCAGCAAATGCTTTTTTGATGGCGTAAGCAATTTTTGCCTTGTCGACTCGGTCTTCACGATTGGTGAGCACCCCGCCGACTTCTTTCAATCCTTCCTTGCCACGCCCCCCATAAAATGTATATCCAAGGAATTTCCTCTGTTCGTCTTTGTCGACAGGAGATTTGACCAATACAGTTTGCTGTTTGCGTGTCAGAGCAAACGCAATAATTTTTGCTCTTTCAATTTCTTTGAGAGCAGCATAGAATCGCTCACTAATGCGCTTTTGCAAGTCAGCCTTTTTGTTCGCGTCTTTTTCTTTGCCTTCTTTTTCCACATCCTTCGCGATGATACCTTTTGAAAGCAGTTCAACGGAATATGCCTTGAAATAATCGGTGGTAAGGCTAGATGGCGGAATCGTCCCAGACATTGCATCACGGTAGTCATTTTCTGCGACGCCAATTTTTGCGAGATAGCCTGAAAGAATTTCCTTGTCTTCCCAATCTGAAAGTTCCTCGCCGGAAACGATCGCGTCAACAGCATCGTCAAGCAATGCTGCCTTGCGCGGTGGAAATTCAGAATGCTCCAAAAAAAGAATAACAGTGTTCGTCCCGGTTTCGGCAAATGCTTTATTACTAAATTCCGCGATTGACCGAATTGTGAAATTGCGAAGCAGTATTTCGCGCGCCTTGTTGGTGTCGCTCTCGTCGTTCGTAAGAAATGGTGCGGGAAGAACAATTGCCGAAATGCCGCCAGACTTTAGCAAATGTTCCATTCGTTCAACAAAAACATTCTGAATGCGATTTGAGGACAATGACATCAGGGAAATCGTCTCATACGCCTTTTGAACATGCGCCGATTCGTGCGTTTTGAAAGAGTCTACGGAATACGGAGGATTGGCAACAAGGATGTCAAATGTATGCTTCTTGCCGAGGAAGGTCTCATCATGTTCAAGACCGTCGTCTGCCTTTATATTACCTTCTAGGGCTCCATTAAGAATTAGGGCTATCTTGGATACTTTCGCGAGGCGATTATCTTTCTCGACGCCAAAGAATTTGCGAGAAATGGCTGCGTCCGAAAATTTTGCAGACGAAACACCTGCCGCGCGATAAAAGTCCGAAACAGCTGCAATTCCCTCAGTGAGAAAATGCCCGGATCCGCAGGCAAAATCAATAACCCGAGGTACGGATTTCTTTGAACTATTGAGGTAACGCTCGTATGGGAGAGCATTCCACACAAACCTTGTGATAGGCGTTGGCGTGAAGTATTGGCCAGCCTCTTGCTTGAATCCCTGATCGAGAAGATCTTCGAAAAGGTCACCCAAAAGCTGTTCTTTAGAGGAATACGCGAACTGATACTGTTGCATCAGTTTTACGATCTCGACAAGAACCTTGCCGTTCTGCAAAAACAGCGTCTCATTGTAAACCTCCCGGAACGCGAAGACCTGACAAGACAACATCTTGGTTTTCTGGAACTTGTCTTTAAGTTCTGCTTCAAGTGCCTTGCGCTTCTTGCCGGTGAAGGTGTCAAGCGTCTTGGTGATATAGTCATTTTCAAGATAGAAGACTTCTTCTTTTAAATAGTCCTTCATGCCAATCTGGAACAGAGCAAGAAGCCTTTCATAAAGCGAGTAATAATCGTCTTGCCCGTCCTTGTATTGGAATGCAACAATCTCATTGTCGCTGCAGCGAGCTTCGTCCACAAATTTACAGATAAATAGAGACAGCAGTTTGTTGAACGCATTCTCCTTATCGCTTATCGCATTGTGGCGAAGAATTTCGCGGAATGTATTTGTAAAGCCATCTTCTTGCGTGAACCGCCGCAAATCCTTTTTTACAAGCGGCTGGAGGCCGATGTTGTACGCAAGGCAATTCTCGCCGAACACGAGGTTTCGATATGTTTCTTTGTGGTAGGTTTCGTCCCACACACGCCACGCATCAGTCGCCTCCGACGCTGCCTTATAAAGTGCGATTGTAGAGTCTTTGGATGCAAGGAGTTCAATGTTCCTGTCATCATGCGACCTTATAATCTCCTGTTCGATGACTATCATGTTGTTAGCGTCATCGTAGTCGGAGGCATAAAGTTGCAACCATTTTGCGGAACGAGCTTGAGCCCAGTAGCTGAAGAGTTGCTTACCTTCGGGATCACCAAAAAGCTCTTTACGGGCTTCTTTAAATTTTGATCCAGCCGTTTTGCATTCGATTATCAGATATGCATTGGAGTCTTTGGTTACGGTTATGTCGAGACGTCCTGACTTTTGACTGTGCCCAAGCGTGTGTGCCTTCTCGAGAAATATGTCGCAAGCCTTGTATCCTTTTGAAAGGAGACGCACAACACACTCGAAAACAACAAAGTTTTCGTTCTGAACTTTACCATTCGAATCTGGCGCAAAACTCACAGTTGTTCCGCCACCGATATCGATTCCTGCATCATCATATTCAAATCTTTGTTTTCCAAAATCAACCGATAAAACACAATCTGACTTCCCGTCTTTGCCGAGGCGAAACACTCGAGTCCACACATCGGGTTTCGACTTATCTGGCTGTACAAAGCCAAGACATGAAGATATAACGTTCTTAAAATTGCTGATGGTTATCATTTTTATACTCCCCTTAGCGTTTTCATCGCCAATGTTTTTCTTCCCTTTCTTTTTACTCTCACATCAATCAAACCCATCGCCACGCGTATTCAATTCCAATTCTTCCAAATCATCGTAGTAATCAGAAAGACTTGGCTCTTCCGGTTCCCAATAAATTTCACGATCACAATCCTTATCATAGTAGAACGCGACCTCGTCATCGTCTTCGGCCACGTCTGTGTATTCGTTCATATCCACATGGCTGCATTCTTCGTAAAGTTCATGAAAACTCTTCAAAAAAAGATCGCCTATAGGCATAGACTTGCATTGACCATTCCGAAATGCCATATGATACCTGTGAACAATTGATATGACCGGCACATCGGTGATAATGCCAGGGATGTATTTCTTATGAACCCCTACTGCATTCTGATCGTCATCTGTTGTTTCATTGCCCCTCGTATCGACTACAACAGGATTATCATCCGGATCATAATAGATACTAGATTCTACAAGAATAACTTTCTCATTTTTGTGGACGGCTGAGGCAATACTATCCCATTGCTCGGCTGTAAAGAATATTTTGTGATATTCCTTTGCATCGGATGCGCGGTCGAGTTTTATTGAGGCGTAGGCTCTCACAAGATGATTTGGAAATTCCGAAAAAGAATCATCGAGCCCAATTTTGACCGGGGTGTTCGTCTCGGCTGGTTTTATAGCAGGCTGTTCAAATATCCAGGGTGGCCAATACTTCTTGGCAATTTGCTTTCTAGATAAATCTTTGATTTCCCTTTCCCTTTCTATATATTTCCATTTTCTATCTTCCAAGTATGGATAACGATGGTGAGGCATTTTAACGCCAGGAAATGCATCTCTTCGACGAGCTGGTTGATAACGATTTACAATCCTTACCCATTCAAACTCAAGCGTACAATCTGCGAATGTGAGCAACTTCATCTCTCACCCTCCGCACTTTCCACAAGGAGTGCCGTCTTTTTTGTTGCAGGGATAGCCGCGGGTCTTGCGGTAGTTCTCGCAGCTGCGGTTGTGCCGCTTGTTGGAATTGGTAGAAAGCCAGAAGCCGGTGTCCGGCCACTTGTCGCAGACCGGCGCGGCTTTGCGGCTGCCGACCGGCGTCGCGCTGCCGGCGAAGTATTCTTCGCGGTCACGCGGGACGCGTGACCCTACCGACTCGCTCGGTCCGGGCGAGCGGGGAATCGTAATCTTGGTGGCCGAGGTATCGGGGTGGCGGAATTTCTCGGGCTCGATTGGGTTTTTGTCGGCCCAGAGTCCGCGGCGGTTTTGCCGCGCTTCCAATTCTGCCGCGGCGTAGGCGGGCGTCTGGTCGAAGCGCTTATAATGCCAAGCGTAACCGGCGCGGAGCATTTCAAGGTTTACGTCTCGGCCGTCGACGAAGACGATGCCGAGGATGCGTCCGTACTTGTCGCGCTTGGCGTATTCGACGCGGACATCCTTGCCGGCGACGAGCGCGGCAAGATACTTGCGCGAGGCTTCGCCGAACGCCTGTGACTTCTCGGGAGCGTCGATTGCGTTGAGGCGAATCTTGTGCTGCGTCTTCGCCGCGTCGAGCACGGTGATGGTGTCGCCGTCAGCAACCTTGACGACGCGGCCGCGCACTTCCGCGCGCGCGGTTGCGCGACCAGAAACTGCCGCGCTGTCAGGCCGCGAGACGGCTACGCTGCAAGCCCGATTTTCCGGGAGGGGGAGGGGTCTTCTCCACCTTCTCGGACGCCGCACAGCGCATATTAGGCAGCATCCCGCCCACAATAGCGAGGGCGAGGGAAAGCGCGGTCTTGGCATGGGGTTTCATCGCGTGAATTATACCATTTTTGCCGCGCTCTGTGTTGGCTTTCGCGGCAGATTTTCGCTGGGCCTCATCCTGCTTCGCCTGAAGGCCGCGATTGCGGCGCACGGCCTCTGCATGCACGATCTTTTTGTAGACCTTGGCGCTTTCAACTCCGATGCGCGCCAGTTGCACTGCGTAGTGCGCGAACACTGCCTCGTATGTCACGCGTGTATTGACCTGGCGCCATACTTCCTCGTGGTTCGTGGCGGTGTCCCAGTAGTTCCAGCATATCGTCTTCGCCTCGGGCGAATATCTGCCGCGGGGCTTGCCGCTTCTGCGCAGCTTCGTCACCTTCTTGGCAACCGCGTCGACCTTCGCGCCAACATCTGCGATGCCTGACTTGACTTCGGCAAAGCCGGTCTGCATGGTCTTCTTCACATCTGCCGCGATGGCCTTGAGCTCGGCGTTGGCGCGGCGCTTTTCTGCCGCGCCAAGTGCCGCGATCTCGTCCGCCGACTTGTCCTCCAGCACCGCTCCAACGTCGCGGATGAGAACGCAGAGAGGCTTCGTCTTGTCGGCAAGCGCGGCGTTAAGGCGCTTGAGCTTCGCAGTGTCCCGACGCAACAGCAGCCGGACGAACTTCTCGGTCGACAGGTATGTGTCGGCGTATTCTTCGTAGCCTCGGTTGATGCAGACGAGGCGGGTTACTTCGCAGATGCTTGAGACTTCGTCGCAGAGAACGGACACCACCTTTGCGCAGTAGTCCTTCTCGGATGCGGTAGTCTCGTCAAGGCCGGAGAACGCCGCGTCAAGCTTCTCGTCGAAGGTGACGTCCTGACCCGATATGGCGCGGTCAATCCACCTGCCTGGTATGAACCGCCTCAGCAGTTCGCGGATGAAATCACGGACAGAATGAGCGTATGCAATTTGCGGCATAACCGCAGACATATACGGAAACATCTCTAAATTCTCTCATTTTTCTACCTCTATCGGCTTGGACAGACCGGCTCCACATGCAGCCTAGGAAGTCTGTGCTTGGGATAGGGGAAGTATACCAAATTCTGCCGCGTGTGTGGGCGGATTTTTTCAATGAGATATCTACATGGGTAGCACTCGCGTCACAAACTCACTTCGCGTCACAAACTCGCGTCACAAACGCATTTCGAATCACAAACTCGCGTCACAAACTCCATTTCGCGTCACAAACTCGCGTCACAAACTCCATTTCGCGTCACAAACTCGCGTCACAAACTCCATTTCGCGTCACAAACTCGCGTCACAAACTCCATTTCGCGTCACAAACTCGCGTCACAAACTCCA
>JAEIGA010016938.1_pt1 | contig 11092 bp, 11 predicted proteins | sample 9270691 | NCBI WGS metagenome assembly JAEIGA01 (sample SAMN17057246, study PRJNA624740) | gut metagenome | biome: biome; isolation source: fecal sample | host: Bos grunniens | place: China: Xizang | collected 2019 | reverse complement strand
TCTATTTCTCATCTACAGCCCCGGGCAATGTTCAGCTGACACTCTTCTCCGATCGCGGTGAGCTGCTGCTCTCCTGTGTCACCATGACAGACGATGTGGCTTCCTACCCCGTCTCCCCCTTTACCGTGCGCGTAAAATGTCACTTCCGCCCCACCAAGGTGACCCTGCTCCCCGAGGGTAAGCCCATCAAGTTCACCTATCGTGACGGGCATATTACCTTCCGCACCCGTACCTTGCGCATTTTTGACATGTATCGGATCGAACACTAAAAAACACCGCTCTGCCTTGATGCAGAGCGGTGTTCTTCTTTCAATGCGGATCGCCGCCGAGATGTCCGATGTCGCCGTAGCTGAACAGCTTCGGTGCGACCTCGGCACCGATCTCGGCATCCTCGGGGAATCGGATCAGCGTAACGCCCGTGAACCAGGACTGGAAGGTTGAGCCGACCATCTGATAGGGGATGTTAAACACGTGGGATACGACCACACGCATCATACCCGCATGGCAGAAGAGCGCGATACGCTTGGCATTCGGCTCGGTCGCCCGATAAAAGCCGCGTCCGTTGCGGCTGTAGCCGTGACGGGCGATCAGATCGTCGATGCCATTGGCAATATACTGATAGCGGGACAGAAAGCCGTTATCATTCAGTCCCGGACACTGCGAGAAGGAATCCTCCATATTGATGTCCAGATTCTCCGTCGAGGCGAGCATGGTTGTGGGGACCATGAAAATATTTTTCATCTTTCCGTCGGGATAGGCCGTTTGAGATTCCCTTCCCAGCTCCTCTGCCCACGGCTCGACGGTAATGGGCAAGGACAGACGTCGGGAGGTGGGAGTTGCCGTCTGACGGGCACGTCCCATGGGGGAGGCATAGATCTCCTCGATGCCAACGGCAGCCATACGGTTGGATACCGCCTCTGCCTGGCGCCAGCCAAGCTCCGTCAGGGTATCGGTGGAATAATCCGGCTCTCCGTGCCGTACAACGTAAAGTAACATAAGCAATCTCCATTCGGTTACATCTTTTTTCATATTGTATCAAAAACCGTGGGGGATGTCAAGAGAAATCACTCGTTTGATACCGTGCGATCGTTCCCCCGTCCTGCCCCTTCCCTCTTACGGAAAACCGATCAAATATATTTCTTGCTTTTGGGAATCTCTTGTGTTATAATGAATCCAATCAAAGGCAAACGGAGGAAGATCATGGATATCATCGTATTGGCGGGAATGCCCGCCTCGGGCAAATCGACCGTTGCAGCAAAGCTTTCTGCCGCTTTTTCGCTTCCCGTCCTTGCCAAGGACGAGCTCAAGGAATCGCTCTTTGACACCGTCGGATTTACCTGTTACGCAGAAAAACGGGTGCTGGATCACGCCGCCAACGCCGTCCTGCTCCGCGCCGCACGCGCCTTGCTTGCCGCCGGACAATCGGTGATACTGGACAACAACTTCGACGGGATCTCTGCCCGTGCGCTGGATGCGCTGATCGAAGAATTCGGAGCCCGTTGCATCACCGTCTTTCTCAGCGGCGATACCGAGACCTTTTACCGCCGTTACGTCGAACGCGACCGCGCGCATCTGCGTCATCCCGGCCACGTGGTGCAGGAGCATTATCCCCTTCTTCCCGGTGAGACGGCAGATCACGATATGACGCGTGAGGAATTTCGCGATAAATTTGAAAAGCGCGGCATGGCCGACGTCAGACTGCAGGGGGAACGCATCGACGTGGATGCGACCGACCCCGCCGCCATCGACGTAGAGGCGCTGATCACACAGATCCGCCATATTTTGAAGTAATCCCCCACAGGGCAAGAAAGGAATCGGATATGAAGCACGATCTTCCTCACTACGACATTGCCGTCATCGGCGGAGGCCCATCCGGTCTTGCCGCCGCCATCACCGCCGCACGTGCAGGCAAGCGCACGGTACTGATCGACAAAAACGGATATCTCGGCGGAAATATGACGTTGGGGCTTCCCCTGCTCGGCTTTTTGGACGAGCATGGAAACCGCTGCATCGCCGGCTTCGGTGAGGAGCTGGTGCACCGCTTGCAGGCTCGCGGCGCCGCCTATGCGCACCGCTTCTGCCCCAAGCACAATTCGGTCACCAATATCGACGCCGAGGCCGTCAAGCTGCTTGCCATCGAAATGTGCCGCGAGGCGGGTGTCGAGATCCTTCTGCACCTGGAGGTTCTTCGTGTTGAGCGCGATGGGAATCAGATCCGCGCCGTCACGCTGTGGTGCAAGGGCAACGAGGTCACCGTCAAGGCCGATATCTTCATTGATTGCACGGGTGACGGAGATCTGGCCTATCTTGCCGGATGCTCCTATGAAAAAGGGCGCGGCACCAATGAGGAGCTGATGCCTCCCACCGTGATGTTTACGCTGGGGGGCGTCAACATCCCCGCTCTTCTGGATCACGTTGCCGCCCATCCCGAGGAAATGGCCGCCTCCTGTGCCACCATCGACACCAAGGAGGGCTACGACGCCGCCTACTTCCGCGCCGATCCCAACTTTGTTTTCGTCGGCATGACGGCGCTCTTTTCCCGTCTTAAGGCCGAGGGCAAATGCCCCGTGGAGCGCGGCAATATGATCATCATCAACGGTCTGCATCCCGGGCAGGTCTACGTCAACACCTCCCGACTACTGCATACCGACGCGACCAATATCATGGATCTGACCCGTGCCGAGCTGGAGGGGCATCTGCAGGTCGGTCGTCTGGTCGAGACCTTCCGCGCCTACGTGCCCGGATTTGAGAATTGCTACGTCTCCTCCATCGCACCCTCGCTCGGCGTGCGCGAGACACGCCGCTTCCGCGGCATCAAGACCTTGACCGTCGAGCAGGCATTGCGCGCCGAGATCCCCGATGATACCGTCTGCCTGTCGGGATACAAGATCGACATTCACAAGGATTGCGAAACGGCAACCCTCTTTCAGACGGTAGAGGAGCCCTTCGGCGTTCCCTACGGAACGCTGGTCAGCGCCGAGATCGACAATCTGCTCTTCGCGGGTCGGTGCATCTCGGTAGACGAGAGCGTCATCGGCTCGACACGCGTTATGCCCTGTTGTATGGCAACGGGACAGGCGGCCGCCGTGGGAGCCGCGCTGGCACACACCCGCGGACAGCTTCCCGCACAGGTCAACACAGACGATATTCGCGCCGAGCTGCTTGCCTGCGGCGCGATGCTGACACAGGAATAAAGCAACCCCGCCCCGACACAGCCGTGTCGGGGCGGGGTTCTTGCTATAGGAGCGGATCGCTCATTCCGTCACGCGGATGATCCGATAGATCGTTGCAAATTCGGCCGGCTCGGCCTCCGTCATCACACCGCTGTGGATGACGGTGATCAGATCGCCCTGTCTGATCCGCTTGGCGGGATGCACGCCGCCATCCGTATCGTAAAATACCCGCTTCACGTCAAAGGAAACATCACCGTCATATATAGCAACACCCTGTTCATCAAAGCGGTGGTACGAGGCGTCACAATTCAGATCGCGCATCATATAGACCCGCGTTCCGCTGACGATACTCACGCGGAAGGTCTCGGTCACCGCGTCATCGGGGATCTGAGACTCGCGGTCAAGCAGGTGAAGGGCGTACACCTCCGTCTCGTCCTGCGCGTTGACGTCAAGACGCACCCGATCGCCGACCTGTAAGGCGGCAATATCAAACCGCGTACCGCTTACGTAATACGTCTCCACCGACACACGGCGAGCCGATCCGTCCTCCAACGCAACGGTAACGCCGTCGGCGTCTATCGCACTCACTCTGCCCTCATGGCACAGACGGGCAAGTCGGGTGATACTTTGAATGCCGTACCACTGAGCCGGCGCGCTCTCTGCAATACCGCCGCTTCCCGTCACCGCAACGTAGTCACCGTCCTGCAGGTCACCCCACGTCAGGACTTGCCCCGTGGCGGCATCGGTGATGGTATACTGCGGACCGCCGACCCTTGTGCAGGCGAAATAGTCGATCTCCTCGGGCGCACTTGTCTCGCCAAACCAGACTAATTTGGATCCGGTACCAAAAACGCGCACCGTGCCACGCAGGGTATATAGCTTATTCATCGCGTCCAAAGCGGCCTGCGCCGCCTGTTCTATCTTGATCTGCTCGATGGTCTTGATGCGGCGGACGGTATAGATACGGCCGAGCTTAGCGGGTACGGAGGCCGTCAGATTGCCGTCATGCTGTATCTCAAACAGGTCTCCCACGCTGACATCCTCAAAGCTCACCCTGTTACCGCGAATATCAACCACATCTCCGCGGTCAAAGTAGCTCCGCGGGAGGCTGACGTCGCCAAACAGTACATGGTCAGCACCCTCATAGATGCTTGTGACCGTCCTCTGCTCGGTAACATGAGCGCATCGGGTCACACTGAAGACGGAGGCAAGCCTTGCCGGCTTGTCTGCCGAACGCTTACCGGTATCCATGACCGTCACGAAATCGCCCGGCTTCAATTCACTTACCGAAAGCACTTTGGTAATATCCTGCTCATCCACGATCGGGAGTCCTGCGGTGTCGATCACATAGCATTCCGTGGGATCGATCTTGGCGAAATCCAGAACCTCCTGCGGGCGCGGATGTACCAGCAGCGTGCTTCCGTCCACCGAGATCACCATAAAACATCCGCGGCTCTCGGCGCATTTACTGCTCGCATCGACCTTTTTCACAATATCGCAGATCTCGGTGCTGTCGGGATGCCCTGCCGCGTCCTCCATACTGTATGAAATACGCAGAACGTCACCGAGCTCAAGTGCAGAGATATTCAAAACCGCTTTGCCGCTCCGGTTACAAATATCCCCCGACACGGTGTCGTAACTCAGAGAAAGCAATGCGCCATCCTCCAGGATCACAACCGCCTGTCCCTCGTCCGCAAAGCAAAAGCGCGCAGTGGCATATGGGAAAACATCCACGGCCTCCTCGGTACAGGTGGGGTCCTCCACCGATGCCGAAATATCACTCATAGCCTCGGTCATATCGGATGCAGAGGTCGCGATCCCCTGTTCCTCCCTCCGCCCGCAGGAGGCGGCAAGGATCATCATCAAGGACAGTATCACAACCAGATACTGATACGTTTTCGTTTTCATGATATTTCCTCCGTATTGAATATATCGTAAACTGACAAAAATAAGGGTGAGAGCTTTTCACTCTCACCCATTAAGACGCAAATATTTTCCGTTTGTTACGCAAACGTCATCATTTTTTCAGAAAAACTTTTCTGTGACCGCCTTGGTAAAGGCGCGATAAGCGGTCGGGGCGGCATAGTCCCGCAGCCATTCCTCGGCCGTAACCCACGTCAGATCGTTGTCTCCCGAGTCAGCACAATCGACGGCGTATCCGTTCATGTGCCACTCGATGTGGGTAAAGATATGCTTGGCGGGAGAAGTCGGGGTCATCATGCCCGCCTTGATACCGAGGGTGGCAAGGTAGTCTCTCACGCCGTCCTCACCGATCTCCCCCTCCAGGGACGGAAACTCCCAAAGGCCCGCCAAAAGACCCGTATCGGGACGGCGGCGGACGGCAAAGCGATCGCCGCAGAATAGCAACAGTACCGTTCGCGGCTCGATCCTGCGCGGCTTTTTGGCACTTCGCACGGGATATTCCTCCTCCGCGCCCGTCTCATGCGCCAGGCAAAGGGAGCGCACGGGGCAATCCTCGCAATGCGGCGTACCGTTCGGGATACAGACTCGCTCGCCAAGCTCCATCCATGCCTGGGTCAGCGTCCGACACCCCTGGCCCGCTTCGGGATAGGTCGCACGAAGCTGCTCCGTCACCCGCTCGCGTGTGGCGGGGAGCATGATATCCGACGGATCGGCCAACAGACGGGAGACCACGCGAAGCACGTTGCCGTCCACGGCCGGCTCGGGCTGACCGAAGGCGATCGAAGCGACGGCACCCGCCGTATAAGGTCCGATGCCCGCCAATCGGCGAAGCTCCTTGGCAGTCTGAGGCAATTGCCCGTCAAACTGCTCCATCACGGCAATGGCGGCCTTTTTGAGATTACGGGCGCGGCTGTAATAGCCAAGTCCCTCCCAAAGCTTCATCAGACGCTCATCATCTACAGCCGCCAACGATGCGACGTCGGGCAGCTCGGCAATAAAGCGCTCGTAATATGGGATAACCGCCTCAATGCGGGTCTGCTGGAGCATGATCTCCGACAGCCACACGTGATACGGCGTCGGACTCTGACGCCACGGAAGCGGACGCTCGGACGTGCGATACCACGCCGTCAGCGCCTCGGCGGCGTTTTTCAAGCGGCAAAGGTGTTCAGTCATGGGGCGCCTCCCCGGGAAGCACGTCTGCGAAAAGCTCCCACGGCATTCCCACGGGTGTCAGCGAGACGTCCACCGTCTTCCCTGTCCGCGGATGGGCAAAGGCAATGCGATGCGAAAAGAGTGCGACCTCCGCTCCGTTGTCGCTCCCACCGTACTTACCGTCTCCCACAAGCGGCATGCCACGGGTGGAAAACTGCACACGGATCTGATGGGAGCGCCCTGTCCCCATCGTGACCAGAATAGGAGAGCAATCTCCCCATGGCGTCGGCTTGACGGCAGAAAGCGCACGGTAATTCAAATAGGCCTCCTTGACGCCGCGACGCATCTTCTTAACCACAAAGGTCTTGTTTTTCGTCGAATCCTTGAACAGAAAATCGCGCAGCTCTCCCTCATTCTCGGCGGGCGCACCGTGAACCAGGCAGAGATACTGCTTTGTCATTTTTCTTTCGGCAATCAACGCCGATAGCTTGCCTGCCGTGGCGCTGTCTCGCGCAAAGACCATCAATCCCCCCACGGCGCGGTCGAGCCGATGCACGGGATAGACCTCGCCCCGCTCGCCGCGCGCGCGGAGTGCCTCCTCCAGCATGGAGGGCATATTATCATCCTTGTCCGAGCTCTCGGACAGAACCCCCACCGGCTTTTCGCAGAGCAGAAGCCATTTGTCAATATACAAAATTCTCATAAACACCTCGATTATTGAACGGAAACATAACCGCACGCCTCGATCAAGCGCTGCCCCTCATCGGAAAGGATCCAATCGATCAGAATACGCACGTTTTCATTGGCGTTATCGGCGCGGTAGATGGCATAAAACTCCGCCACGACGGGGTACGCGCCGCTTCGGATATTCTCGGCATCGGGATAGACACCGTTGAGCGACAGCATCCTCACCGCGCCGTTGTCCACCATGTCCGCCATATAATAACGGAAGGAAAAGCCGATCGATCCGCCGACCAACGCAAAGGGAGATTTGCGCGCAATGACACGCTCTCCCATAAATTTCTCCATCATGGTCTGACTTCCGCTTCCCTCAAGCCTTGTGATGGGGTTAATGACGCGATTCGCACCGCCCACCTGCGCCCAGTTGGTGATCTCGCCGCCATAGATATCCCGCACCTGTTCGACGGTCAGATCTGTCACGGGATTGTCGCAGTGGACAAAAAAGACGAATGCTTCACGGCCGATGGGCACGTAGACAAGCTCCACGCCCTGCTCCCGGGCGTATTGCCTTTGCGCCTGCGAGGGTGCCGCGCAGAAAAGGATATCGGCATCCCCATCCACCACGGCGGTATATCCGCGCACGGTGTTGCGATACTGCATCTTACTGTCGGGAGCGAAATTCTCGCCGTAGTAATTATCGTCGGAAAAGGTGCCTCCCTCAAAGGTCACACAGCCCTCGGGATAAACGGTGTCGATCACGGCGGCATAAACGGGAACAAGTGCCGCCGCGCCGTCCAATACCGGAAGCGCATCCTCTTGTGTAAATTTCAGCGCAGACAGAACGTCCGGCAAGGCGGAATCGGGATCGTGCGGCAGATACGCTCCCACGTCCACCATCTGCGCCCTGTCAGCGCCGCTGAAATTGTTGGCAAGCCGTCCCGTTAGAAGCACCCACAGGCATCCGTTGAACAGGACAAAGACTGCAAGCACCGCCGTCAGCGCGGCAAGCTGTCGGAGCAGTTTCGACCGTCTCATCTCACCACAGCTCCCTTCCCACAAAGTAGATAATGGAGCAATGCTGATAGGCATAGATCGCCCAGATCAGATGAGCGACCGTCAGCGCCGTGCATACGCCGAGCAGACCGAAAAGCAGGTATAAAAACGTCTTATTCTTCACGGGATGCACCTCACATAAAGGCAACCGCCATCATCAGAAGCATCACGAAGCCCAGAATCATCAGCACCATCACGCCCGTGATCACACCCGTCACGATCAGCCAGACCAGACGGTCGGTCATTTGCCGCTTATTGTAGGTGTCGGGCGCACGACGGTTGGCGCGACGGGCACGGATATAGCGCACAAGGCTGACGACAAACAGCACCACCGCCGCCACGGGCAGGGCGTACGTCAGAAATTGTAACAAATAGAACATAACCGTCTCCTTTCAACTGTATCCGTCGGATCGCATAGTCACAGTATAGCACGCAACGGAAAAAAAGTCAAGGCTACCTGCCGTCAGTCAATCGCACGTCGTATCTGATCACGATAAGCACCGGGAGTCATTCCCATCTCTGCCTTAAAAATACGGCAAAAGGTTTTACATTCGGCAAAGCCCACCTCCTGTGCGACGGCAGAGATCGTCAGATCACTCTCACCAAGCAACAAGCATGCATTGCTGATCCGCCGTCGGTTGAGAACACGGTGAAAGCTTTCACCCACCACATCCTTGAATATTCTGCAGAAATTGCTCTTACCGTAGCCTGTCGCGGCGGCCGCATCCTCTATCGTCAAAGGCCGCGCATAATCGTAGTGAATCAGCTCCAGCGCACGCTCAACATTCGCCACGCGCCGCAGATCCCGCTCCCGACATCCGTCTGTCTCCTGCGTCTCAGTAAACTCATTGAACAGGCAGGCGCAAACACGATACAGCTCACCCGTCAGCATCAGCTCTCCGCCCGTGGTGGGGTAACGACATAGCTCGGCGCATGATTGCAAGCAGGTAAAGAGCATATTATGATTTTCCGTCACGGCAGTAAGGTCGTATACAAGGGCACGAAGGGCAGAAAACCGCGCAAAATGGCGGCGCAGAAAGGTTGGCCCGACGATAGCTGTCAGCACCTGCTGATCCGCGGCTCCATCCTGCGGGACTGCATGGGAAACCCTCGGTCCGATGACCAAAAGCTCGCCCTCGTTCAGCCGACAGCTTTTCTTATCCACCGTCAACTCAACGGATCCGCGGATGCAATAATGAAACTCAATATCGGCGTGCCGATGCTCCTCAAAATGTCGGAGTACCCCCACCCGCATCTGATACGGCATTTCCTCGGTGAGAATTTTTTGGCAAAGCATTTCCCCACTCTCCTCATTTTTTACGTTGCGGTCGACAAATATCACTCCAATATCTTCATAATACCGCACTTTTTCTCTTTTGTCAATCGTTACATTTGTGATTTTTTGGGTATAACTGTGGAAATTACAGGATTGCCACCGCGACCAAAAAGGATTACAATGAAGCAAAGACCATTATTCTGTTACCGGGAGGTTTTCCTATGAACGATAAACTTACACTTGGCATCGGACGTACCGTCATCACCCCCCCTGTCGGCAGCAACCTATACGGCTACCGCCCCGACGTGATCTCCGAGTCCGTCCACGACGATTTGACCGCCACGGCCTTCTGCTTCCGTCAGGGCAAAACCGCCGTCCTGCTCGTTAGTCTGACCGTCTGCTCTATCGGAGATCCGCTGTGCGGCAAGCTCCGTGATCGCATTGCCGCCGCCTGCGGCCTGCCGCGTGAGAATTGCATCCTCCATGCCATCCACACCCACTCGGGTCCTATTCTCAATCCCACCATCGGCTGGGGCACGCCCGACCCTGCCTATCTGGAGGGAATTCTCATTCCCAACACAGTGGAAGCGGCCGTGCAGGCCTGTGCGGGCGGTACTCCCGTCACCATGAAGATCTCCCAAGGCGAAAGTCTGGTCGGCATCAACCGTCGCGAGCTGCGGGCAGACAATACCATCGCCCTCGGACAGAACCCTTGGGGACCCTTTGACCCCAAGATGACGGTCCTCACCTTCGCAGGTGAGGACGGCAATCCCGTGGCGCACCTCATCCACTACGGCTGCCACGGTACGGCGGCAGGCAGAAATCGCGAGATCTCCCGCGACTGGGCAGGTGTCATGATCGACGCCGTCGAACGCATCTGCGGCGGTATCGCCGCCTTCTTCAACGGTCCGGAGGGCGACGTCGGCCCGCGCCTTGCCAACGGCCTGACCGTCGGACGCATGCACGTGGATGATGCCGTGGAACACGGGGGCATCGCGGCGCGAGATGCGACACGCATCTGCCGTGAGCGCGGCAGCTACGTGACTCCCACGCTGGAGCTTTCTACCGAGACGCTGCAGATTCCTCTGCAGTCCCGCCTGCCCCGCGAGGAGGCAGAGGCACTGATGGCAGAGTTTGAGGGACAGACCGTCAACATCAAGGCCAAGAAGTACGCTTACTACAAGCGGGTCGCGGCATCCTACGACACCGATTATGCCGAGGCAGCATCCGTTCCCGTGGAGCAGACCGTACTGCGGCTGGGAGACGTGGCCATCGTGAGTTGCCCCTTCGAATTGTTTTCCGAGATCGGCATGCGCATCGCGCAATCCAGTCCCTATCCTTATACGTTGACGCTCTCCAATACCAACGGCAGCCGAGGCTATTTCATCACCGAGGACGCCATCTGTCGCGGCGGCTATGAGGTCGGTATGTTCCTGACCACCGGCGTTCAGCCTTACGTCACCAACGCAGATTTCCACTATTTTGATCAGACCGTCAAGCATCTGAAAACTATGAAGGGAGAATAAATTATGTATCGCATCGGACAGGAAGAGATCGATGCCGTCGCGCGCGTCATCGAGCAAAGATCCCTTTTTAAAATCAATAACAAATTGCAGGAAACCATGCATGCCGAAGAAGAAATCCGCGAAAAATTCGGTGTGGACTACACTCTGCTTATGACAAGCGGTCATGCTGCACTGACCAGCGCACTCATTTCCCTGGGTATCGGCCCCGGTGATGAAGTTATCGTTCCCGCATATACATACATCGCTACCGCTATGGCAGTTGTTTGTGCCGGTGCTATGCCCGTTATCGCGGAAGTAGATGAAACCCT
>JAEIGA010016937.1_pt1 | contig 11092 bp, 6 predicted proteins | sample 9270691 | NCBI WGS metagenome assembly JAEIGA01 (sample SAMN17057246, study PRJNA624740) | gut metagenome | biome: biome; isolation source: fecal sample | host: Bos grunniens | place: China: Xizang | collected 2019 | reverse complement strand
CATAATGCGGGTATCGGTGTTATTATGGACGTTGTTTATAACCACACCTACGCATCTGAAGATTCATTCTTCAATCGTCTTGTGCCATATTATTACTATCGTGTTGATGAATACGGCGACTGGTCTAACGGCTCAGGTTGCGGTAACACACTTGCTTCCGATAAGGCTATGTTCCGCAGCTACATGCTCAACTCTCTTAGATATTGGGTTGAGGAGTACCACATCGACGGTTTCCGTTTTGACCTTATGGCTTGCCACGATATCGACACAATGAACATGATCCGTGATATGTTCAACGGTATGCTCGACGGCGAAGGCAAGAAGATCATCATGTACGGTGAGCCCTGGACAGGTGGCGGTTCCTCAGGTCTTGATAAGTCAAACGAGGCTGCTACAGGTAACTTCGGCAAGCTCTCTGCTAATATCGCAGGCTTCTCCGATATCGTTAGAAACTCCATCCAGTCCGTATTCAATGGCACAGGCGGTATCGGCGGTGCTAAGGACGGTATCAAGGGTGGTTCCATGGGTAAATATCCCAACCAGTCCATCAACTACTTCGACTGCCATGACGGTAACACATGGTGGGATAGAATCGTAGGTTCAAGCTTTGATTCTACTTCAGCTACTCACACAGCTAAGCTCAGAACTTCTTTCACATTCCTTTGGACTGCAAAGGGTATCCCCTTCACACTTGCTGGTACAGAGTTTGCTCGTACAAAGCAGGGTCTTGGTGACACTTACAACCGTGGTGACATCAACGCATTCGATTGGAAGAGAATTGAGACATATGCAACAGAAGTTGCTTACGCAAAGGGTATGAGAGAGATCCGTTCTGCATTCAGCCCCTTCAGAGAGGACACTTCCAGAACAGCTCCCGAGTATCTCACAACTTCCAGCTCAACAGACATTCTCGCATTCACTTATAACAACACTAAGGCAGGCGAGTGGTCCAAGGCTGTAGTTGTTCTTAACAACAAGGGCAACGCAGGCACAGTTACACTTCCCGCTGGCACATGGACAATCGTTGCTAATGGTGAGAAGGCAGGTCTTGTATCTCTCGGTACAGCAACCGGCACTTACAATGTAGGCGCATACGGCTCCGCTGTTCTTGTTCAGGGTACAACTTCTGCTAAGACTGCAGAGTACGAGACAATCACAGTTAACCACTATGTTGGCGACAAGCTCCTCAAGACTTCCGAAGTTAAGTATGAGATTGGCACAACATGGAGAGCAACTCCTGATGTATACACACTCTTTGACCACGAGGTTACAAAGATTGAGAACAACGCAGGTACTAAGGACGGCAACAGCGTTTCCGGCACAGTAACAAAGGGCCAGGATGTAGTTGTTAGCTTCTACTACAAGCAGGTAACAACATCCGGTTACCTCACAGTTAAGTATGTTGACGAGTCCGGCAAGAGCATTTCTTCCGACGTTACATACAGACTTAAGGATAATGCAGAGTACAACGTTCCCTTCGAGAATATCGCAGGTTTCGAGCTTGTATCTGATGAGTATCCCACAAACTTCAAGGGTATCTTTGATGCAGAGAAGCCCGCTGTAATCGAGTTCGTTTACAAGCAGATCGCTTCTGACAAGATCACAGTATACTACTACGATGCACTTGGCGCAGGCAACGGCCTCAACCTCAGAATGTACGCTTACACTGAGCAGATGGACGAGTCCACAGGTGACGTTGAGAAGCCTCTTGGTGGCTGGAACGTTAAGAACCAGAACATGACAAAGGTTACAGACATCAATGAGCTTCCTGAGGGTGAAGAGCTTGGCAAGTGGTACAAGTATGTTATCGATGATAGCAAGGTTGTTATGAAGGACGAGAACGGCAACCCCAGAAAGTTCGCTAGCTGTAAGGTTATGTTCCTCCTCTCCAACAACTCCAAGCAGGAGCCCCTCAACGGTGAGGCTGGTTACGATGCTTCCGGTACAATCTACGTTAAGAACAAGATTGTTACATTCAACTCCAAGATCATTACATCTCATATCGATGCTAACACAGGTGAGAAGCTTGCTGACGACGTTGTAAAGGAATACAACAACGTTACATCCAACGAGATCTATCTCACAAATCCCATCAAGTCTCTCGGCTCTTACATTGCTCCCACAAATGCTTCCGCTAACCTCAAGGCTGGTTCCACATGCGTAGTTTATATGTATGATGGCGGCGAAATTGAGCCTCCCACACCCGGCGACGGCGCACTCCTCGGTGACGTTGACAGCAATAACAAGGTTAACGTTAAGGACGCAACTGCAGTTCAGAAGTATCTTGCAGGTATGGAAGTTGCTACATTCAACGAAGATGTAGCAGACGCTGATGAAAGCGGCAAGCTTAACGTTAAGGATGCAACTGCTATCCAGAAGTTCGTTGCAGGTATGCTTACAGATTCTAACATCGGCAAGCCCACAGGCAACGGTGGCGGCGATGCTAAGGCAGAGCTCACAGACCTCTACACAGATGCAAGCGCATTCCTTAAGGATAAGGCTGATTTCATCGAAGAGTATGCACTCGGCACAGATTCCGACGAACTCAAGGAGAAGGCTTCCAAGTATGGCTTCAACCTTGCAGACGAGGATACATCCAAGAACGAGTATCAGAAGTTCAACACAGTTCTTACTTCTGTTTCCTTCTACGTTGTAAATGGTGGTACAAATGAAGAAATCGATGCAGCACTTGAGTCTCTCAAGCAGGCATATGATTGGTTCAAGTACTACACAACAGAGCTCCGTAAGGACGGCCCTGTAACAGCTGATCCCAGCGATCCCTATTCTATCGACGTTTCTAACGGCGAGTACCCCATTGTTGATGGTTACTACACAGTTGTATTCTCAACTAAGTGGAAATCCGCTACAATCTACTCTTGGGGTGGTACAGCAGGCGAGACTGCTACATGGCCCGGTGTTCCCATGAAGTGGGCACTCACAAATGATTACGGCGAAGAGCAGTATGTTGGTTACGTTCCCGTAGGTTGCACAAACTACATCATCAATGGTGATGGTGGTCAGACAGTTGACCTCGAGATTACAGGCAGCCTTGGTATGTACATGGCTGATATGACCGGCGGCAAATACAACGTTGGTTACTGGGATCCCAACTTCTACACCTTAAAGTAATTTATTAATATTAAGATTTGCATTTCGCTTATAACTTAATATAAAGTTCAAGGCACACAGCTTTTGCTGTGTGCCTTTTCTTTTGGTTATGATACATCACATAGTAGTGCAATAAATAAGTCTATGAGAATGCAGGGAGATGTATTCGCACAATAAAATTATATATAATCATATAATTGAATTGTTGTGTGGCTATATATAGAAGAGAAAAAACACCTACATTTCTGTAAGTGCTTTTAATAATCTGATTCATTATTGAATCTTAGTTTTTTGTACAATGATCAGCTTGCAATTTTATTTAGCAGAGTTATTATGTTTAGGTTCAAAACCAATTCCATTGTTACATTCGGGAAGGTCTTTTGGTTTGCCAAATATAATTTCATTGGGTATTCTGTCTGGAAACGCCTCGCAGACGCATATCCAACCATCTTTATTAGGTAACTGATGTTTACATTCATCACAAGCATAACCAATACAAAGCAAAGTTTATCTCTCCTTACATACATATTTATGCGTTTCTAATGTTGTTTTAGGTGCTTTTGGATTATAGTAAAAGAATATATATCATATATAAGCTAAGAGGGGAAACAGGGGATAGGAGTTTCTGTATATATCAGTTTTGCTTTCTGACTATTTTATATTCATCGTCAGGCTCGTAGTAATGGCATTCAAAGTTACTTCCTCGCAGGAACTTTTCCATTTCATCTTCGTCAAGATTTATCTCGCAGGTATAGCATTGTGCGTAGTAGTCAAATACATAATGAGCACACATCTCGCAGTTGTCCTTTGCCATAAACGTAATCACCTCGTCTTTTCCTCAATATTATATCGTATTTGGTCTTAATATTCAAGAGTGTTAACTTGTGTCTTAAATATAAAAACGCCTCCTCGAGCTTGTGAGGAGGCGTTAAAAGCGTATTCTTAATTACATATCGTCATCATCCAGATTTGTGATGATAGAATCAGTTTCCATCTGAATTGATGTTTCAAAGCTATCATCATAAACAGGATCTGCAGCTGTCACAGGAATATCGTGATCAACATCTTCGTCTTTACCTCTGATGATACCAATCAGATTCATCAGCTCTGTGCTGAACGCGATAATGATAAGAGCTATGATGGCGATCAGACCAAGACTGCTTGTAAAGAAATCATAGAGAGATCCGAGAATGGGAATCTTAAAGAGAACTTTACCAACAATCTGACGATCTTCGATCTCAGGGTCATCAATCGCTCCTGATCTGATACCTCTTGTAGTAAAGTAATAAGTGCCATCCTCTTCATAAGGCTCTGCGACAATCTGGTGGGTAATCAGCTTACCGGCCACACTGCCTTTTTCACCGTGGTAGGTGATGACATCACCTTTTTGAAGATTTGCAGGATCTTCATCCTTTACAAGAATAATGCTTCCTACTTTGAGTTCAGGCTCCATACTGTCAGAGGAAACTCTGAGCATACTGTACCCAAACAAACTCGGTGTGTTTCCTGAGATTCTTGCAACCATGATAAAAATCAAAGCAAGCACAAAGAACACTAAAATGGCAATACCAAGTGCTTTTTTTACTTTTTTAAACATAGGCTATTGATCTCCTTGCTCTGACAAAAGTGAATTAGAATTAGTTGTTGGTAAAGATGATATCTGAAATCTGGAAAGGACCATGGTGGTTTTCCTGAGATTTTTCGTCGTAGAATACAAACCACTCAACCTTAGTAGTGGAGGGAGTACCATCTTTAGCAGGATCTATTTCATATTCTGTGACAATCGGACTCATTTTGTAGTATCGGGTACCGGTATCATAGTCGAAGCTTGACTGTGCAAAACCAAGTATATCTGCAATAGGAGTTGAAACACCATAGAGTGCAGATGTCAATTTATTATCAGTATAACCACTTATAAATAAAGATACATTTGTTTTTACTTCAGCTGTGTTTGTGATAACAGTTTTGAAGTAATGAGTTTCGCCCTTAGTAAGGTCATTGTCGTAGAACTGAGTAATAGGAGTTGTTTCGTCGTATGTGATAACTCCGTTTTCATCGATAATACCCAGATAGGTAACTGCTGTACAGCTGTTACCATTTACGTAATACTCGGGGCTTACAAGCTCAATAGCGGCATATTCATCTCCGCCTGCACCCATAAATCCTCCGCCTTTAACAGCAGGACGGGTAGCCCAGGAAAATGTATTTCCCACAAGAGAAATAGCAAGAAGTATAAGAAGTATTAACTGAAATCTTAAAAATCTTTTCGTTGTCACAGGCTCACCGCCCTTTCTGTATAGTTTAAATTAATTAAGTTCGGAAGCAGAAATTGTTGTGCTAGAGCAGTTAGCTTTATTCTGTCCGCTATCCCAGGAGCTGAAGTAGAAGAGTCTCATATCAGTCTTGTGGTTGGATGTAATATCCTTTGTCTGCTTGGTCTGATTGTTTTCTGTACCATTGAAGATGATAAGACCTGCATCTGTGGGAACAAGGTAGCAGTAAAGGGGATAAGTGCTACCGCTGACAGTCTGAGTTCTGCCAAGATCTACCATAGTGTTACCGGGCCATGAGGGAGCGCCTGTACCTGTGTAGTAGATATTCATATTTGTCCAGGTGTAATTTCTTCTGAGATAGATTCTTGCGTAGTTTGCGGAATCTCTCAGGAGATACTGATTGTTGTCAAGTGCAAAGCATACAGGAGTACTGGAGTTGTTATCGCCAATTGACCATGTACGTGTGCCGTCTGTATACTTAACAGATGTAGCATCGTCAGGAATACTTGTAGTGCTCCATGACAGATTATCAGAACCCTTTGTAAGGCTGAATGTGAAGGGAACACCTACAGATGTTACATAAGAAACTTTTACGCTGGTAGTAGCTGTGTTGTAGTGCTTGAATACATAAGTTGCACCTGAACTACTGGATGTGGAAATACCATTTCTCCAACCTGTGGAGTTACCATTTGTATCCTTAGCGTAGAAGTATTTTCTGATTTGGCTTCGTGTCGTTGTGCCGGGATCAGTCCAGGTATTACCATTGCTGTCTGTAAACTTGATGTTTGTTACACCGGAGTTGGGCATTGCTTTGGTAGTCCATGTTCTGCCTGTTGCATCAGAGGTGGACTTTGTCATTTCCATAGTGTACTCTACAGAGTTCCATGTGAATGTAACCTTTACAGAATCAACATTACTTGTATGGATAAATGTGGAGTCATAAGTACCCTGGGTAGGAGCCTCTATCTCGCCCCATACACCTGTACCGATGTCACCCTCGGGGTTAACGTTACCGCCTGCACCTGAGCCGTCACTGCTCATAGTACCAAGCAGGGCATAGTTGTTGCTTGCACCACTGGATGTAAGTGCCTGAGCTGTAGTAATAGTAATGGTGTTATAGTTCTTTCCGTCTTCAAACAGATAGAATACACCAAAACTCATTTCGCTGTCAACATCGTTAAATTTGTTTGAACCGCTTCGGCTCCATACTGTTACGTATGTACCGGGAGCAGGTTTCTCGTTGAAAGTCATATACCATGTGTTGGGATCGGTAGTAGACTGTGTAAGCTCAGATTCACCATTAGGCCAGGTATCATTTATAGGCTTATAGTCGTATCTGCTGATAGTGGTTTTATTGATTGTTCCGTCCCAAAGAGTTCTGTTGGCATCTCCTGTAAAGGAAATTGCAGGGTTCCTTCCTCGGCTGGTTGAGTAGAATGTATCTGCAATAGCAGAATCAAGCTTTACATACAGAGTGAAAGGACCGTCTGTAGTACCGCCACCTGTAGTACCGCCGTCACCGCCGGTTGCTCGGTAAACGGTCTCACCATTTCTGTCAGTGCCGTACCATCTGTTGAACTCTTTGTAGTTGTTTTCTGATTTAAATCCTCGACGGCTGAAGATTACCTGATTAACATCATACTTACCTTCAGCATCTTGGGTGTTTGGAATCCAGCAGGACCAGGAGTTCTTGCCATAATTATCCTGAGTAGGCTCATCTGTCATGCTGTAATCAAGGGTTCTGCCGTCGTAAACGATTTCGACGTTAATATCTACATCATTTCCGAGATCATCTTTATTATTTATCCATCCGTCAGGATCGCTTGAAGTAGTTGGTGTGTAATCGCGGAAGTCAATCTTTACAAGTTCTTCGGGATAAAGGTCCCAAACACAAGCAGATTTATCACCGAGCATAGTAATAACCTCAGCATTACCTCTGTTAGGAGCCTGGAACTTACCCCAGGTTTCATCGGGATTACATCTGTTATTCTCAATGGTACCCCAAAGGAATTCACAGTTTTCAAGAGCGATTGGAACAAATCCTCTCCAGCTCTTGAACTCAGAATTATAATCTAACTGATACTGACGATTATTTGTATCACCGTCTGCATTTCTTACGAAAAGGGCAGTAGTTTTGTTTGAGCTGTCTTTAGTGTCAATCCACTGAGTTGCTGTGTAGTCATAAACAGTAATTTCTCTTGTGATAGACCATGTAGAACAAAGCTTAATATCAAAGGAGATGGGGTCACCTGAAACAGGAGCATTTGATGTCTTGTTAACACACTCATAGTCAAGAGCTTCAATCCATACAGTAACAGTAATGGGTTTTGTTTCACCCTTGTTTAGATGGAAAACAGGCTTGATTGCTGATTCAACACCTGCTGCACCGGTGGTGTTGGGGATGTCGACTGTTTCGCGGTGGTCCTTGTAATAAGCATATTCCTGAGGATTGCTGAGCATTCCTGTGGATATTACAGCAGTATCATCATCCTTAAGAGAGGAAATAGCCTGCTGTGTAGCGTTAGCATAAGCAACTGATGAGTTAAGCTCATTGCTGTTTCTGAAAATAAGTGTCTGGCTACCATCGCTGAATGCAAAACGGTAGGGGGATGTTTTCTTGTCTTTGTAGTTGTACTCTTTGTCGTTAATCTGAACTAAGGGGAGCGACTCTGTAAGATAGAAGTCTGTGTCACCATGGGGAGCAGAAATATTAAACTCAAACTGAATTATGTTGGAGTTTACATCTGCTTTGCTGAGTCTACGATACTTAGTTCCGGTTTTGCCTGCATCCCCTGAGTAAGGAGCGTAGAAGTTTTCAGCATCTGCGCTGGAAACGGGGGAGAGTCTGACTTCCTTCTGAGCATCAAAGAAGGTCTTAAGATCAACAACAGCATTGTATGTTGCAGCAGTTGCTGAGCTGTTTTCTCCGATTTCAATGTGAGAGTTGAGAATATCAGCTGTCTGAAAGTCATCACCTTTAAGTTCAAGTGATGAAAGACCTTCAAACCATGAGAAGGTCACGGATGTAACCAATAAAATAAGTTCTAAAAGAGCAACTACAGAGAGTACAATACGTTTTGTTCTTTTGCTGATTTTGTTTTTTTGAGCAAAATGTTTGCCTTGATTTTTCATATTGCACTCTCCTTTCGTTAAAATTTAGTAATTAATCAATGTTGGATGTGGTCTCCCAACTACCGTTGAGATAGAATCCGTCATCAGCATAACTTGTAATCTTATACATATTCTGAGATGTAATAGACAGATCGTAAGTCTGGTTGTATCGGCATTCCCAATCAAAGTAACCTGCGTATTCTGCGTATCTGCAGAAGATTACGCTTGTAGCACCCTCGGGAACACCTGCCATATACCTTCCTTCGGTTGTCTTACCATTCATAGCTGTCCAAGCGACGGGAGTATCACCGTCAAAGAAGTAAGCAACCCAGATTACACCATCTTCGATGTAATCTGCACCATCAACCAGGAGGACTCTGTCACTCCAGTAGCCACCGCCTTCGTAGTCAAGAGCTGAGAAGTAGGTGTTGGTACCTCGTTCTGTATTCTCCCAGTAGAGCCAGGGTGCTTCGCCTGCTGTATCGCTGCTTTCACACCACTTGAAGGTAATGTTTTGTGCATCAGAGGGAACAACTGTGCGCCATCTTCTCTCGTTCCACTGGTTACTCATCTTGTAGACAAACTCGATATCGTTACCATTACCATCTGTAGTTGTGAAGTTTACAAGCATTTCTGTACCATCACTCTGATCAAGAATGGTATGTTCGCTCATAGCATCAAAGAAGGTGATAGTATCTCCTGTGAAACTGTCATCCCAGATACCTGTGTTATGAGCAAAGGCGTTGTAAGTTTTGCAAGAGCCGGGATCTCCGGACTCCCATATGTTCCATTCGCCCTGTTCATCGGGATTATATCTTGCAAACTGAACGGGTTTTTTACTTGCGTTCAGTTCAACAATCCATGTGTGGTCTTCATCATAATTATCAGACTTCACCATAGGATGTTCGTTACCGGTTGCATCAAAAGCAAATACGTAACAATCGTCATCGTCAACCCACTGCTCGAGAGTATGGTCAATAAAGTAGTAGGGAACCTTATCCTCTGTAGAAGTAGAGAACTTGATGAAAATATCAAGTAAATCGCTGATATTTGATAGTTTTTCGTGTGTGCAGTCTTTATCTGTGCCTTCAAGCCAGATGTTAACTGTAATTTTCTTTTCAATTCCTGCTTTAAGTCTGAAAAGGGGATTATCCTCATTATCTGAGGTGTAAGACTGAATAGAATTACAAGATTGTTTAATAGTACTGTTTACGCTACCGACTTCATGGGTAACAACACCATATTCATTGCGTAATTCAGTGGTAATAATGGAGCTGATACCTGTGTATTCATCGCCGTAACCTTGTTTGCTGTTGTCAAAAATAACAGATTCACCATTTGGCTCGTTCTCAATGAAAGCGATTCTTATGCAGTCAGCAATTGTGCCTTCCACTTTTGTGTCGGGAGAAAGCCATACGGGAGTGTCAACGTTTGCGCGAAGAGAAAGGTCAACAGAAATGTACTTGTTATTCTTATCGTTTACAGTTGAAGGACGGTAGAGAAAATCATTTGTATTAGCATCCTCTACGAATTCCTGGTCTGCTACTCTTATTCCGTTATCGTCTAATCTTTGAGTAGGATCATATCCGGAAAGAGGGAAGAAGAAGCTTCTTCCGTCAGTACTGGAACACTCATAAAGTTTAAATCCATCATTAACAACCTGATTGATATTGATGGTGCCTTCATTCATATCCTGATCACCATAGTTCATTTCAAGTCCTGCATCAGCAGATATGGTGATGTAATCATCTTCATTGCTTGAATTCATCGAAGCTCCCATGGATTTTGAAAGCCATGCGAATGTTGCTGTAAACAGCAACAAAATCAGCAAACAAAGTGCGACAATGGAATAAATAGCTTTATTAAATTTTTTAGTATATGAGATTAATTCCAACCTTGCCACACCTCCTTTGGAAGTTTTAGGGGAATTAACTTAAAAAGCAAAAATTATTATCTTAGGTTAATTACCTGTTATTAGTTTTCTGTACCGATAAAGTCAAAAGCAACCTTGTATTTACCGCCTGAGAGAAGACGTGTAACCTCGGGGTCACAGCCTTCAAGCCATAAGTTAATGGTTGCAGTTGCTTCATAGCCTTCCACACCATCACGAATAACTTTTTTAGCAGTTGAAGTAATCTGCTGAGTACCATCAAAGGCAGTAATAGCGTTCCAATCCTCTTCAGTAGAGTGTGTTGTTTGATATGTAGAACTATAAAAGACGTGAATTTCATTGCTGCCGGACAGATCGTCGCCTGTGTTCATAGTTTTGGTTTCGTAATCAAATTCAACGTCACTTCTGGGAATACATACAAAACGACAGGGGGAAGTAGTAACTGAGGTATCGATAGCAGAAATTCTCAGTGCACCAACAATACAGTCATTAGAGAAGTTGCCTGCACTGCTTTTGTTTCCGATTTCAGAAGGTATATCAGAAACAAGCTTGGTGCCTGTTAATTCGCAGGATGTAACTATTTTAGTACCTGCACCCATGTAAATGTTGCAGGGTTTTGATGTGCGGAAGATAATATCCTGACTGATATAAGCAACGTTTTTGGTTGCGGCATCCCAGTTTTCGTTGGTGTTGGGGATACGCTGACCAT
>JAEIGA010016936.1_pt1 | contig 11092 bp, 5 predicted proteins | sample 9270691 | NCBI WGS metagenome assembly JAEIGA01 (sample SAMN17057246, study PRJNA624740) | gut metagenome | biome: biome; isolation source: fecal sample | host: Bos grunniens | place: China: Xizang | collected 2019 | reverse complement strand
GAATCTTGGCAGTGCGGTCTTCAAATGTTTTGTTGGCCGCTATGGTCAGTTTGATACTGCCATTACGCAAGGAACGTCCTTTGGACAGCGTGTAGGATATCCATTCCGGAAGATTGTTTTCGTCAATGGTAAACTGGGCATTGTCTAAGTTGGAACTATATTCCAAAATACATTCTCCGCCTTCTTCACCGATGGCGTAAGTGCTTTCTTTTACGTTGATTACATCGGTGGCATCCTGTTTGATGGTTACACTTTTAGATACTCCTTCCGATGTAATGGTCAGTATACCGGTACGTATATCTCCTGTACGATTTTCCTCTTTGGCAAGGATGGAGATAGTAGCATCGCCTGCATTCCCTTTGGTTGGAGTAATGACCATCCAATTGGCATCCGTAGAGGCTTGCCAGGCAAATGTAGAATGGAAGGAAACGGTTGTTTTGGCATTTACATTCGGATCCATCAAGAAATCACCGGAGGATTCAATGGTTATCGACGGCTCCAATTTGTCTTCACCCGAGCAGGCGAAAAGGAATAGGGGCAGAGTTACCCATGCTAACATACGGTAAAGAGTTGTTTTCATAAGATCGAGGTATTAAGATTTACAATGTTTTGTTTATAAGAAAGGGTGTCCGAAGGGACACCCTTTTATAAACGATAAACCGATGTCTTTGGTTTATTTCTTGGTGAGTGTTACTGGTACGAATGTATCATTGTCATCAACATAAGATACAAAGCATTCAAAGAATCCAGCTGCTACTCTGATACCAATACCATAGTCTTCATCCAAATTCAAAGTAATAACACCATTATCAAATACACCGGTAATGTCATCCTTACCTGTTAATACGCTACCTACAGACCAATCAACGAATGTCATTACAAAGTAAATTGCACCATATGAGCTATGATTTCCGATTGTTTGATAACCTGGAATCGTAATATTATACTTCTTACCTGGTTCTACTTCTTCCAAATTCATTTGAAGAATACCGTAGTCAGATTCAAGATATGCCTTGTCTGTTACGCCTTCTTCCATGCTTAAAATGAATTTCATAGAACCAACTGCACCATCAAACGGACTATATCCTGTCAGTGTATAAGTACCTTCCAATGGATTGTTTTCCTTCAGTTCTACTGTACAAGTTTTGTTACCGCCAAGTGTAGCACCCTTTACTTCGGTAATTTCGAAAGTAATGGTACGACCGGCTTCGATAGCATCGTTTGCCAAGTTTACCAAGTGTGCTTCCAAGTTAACAGATTCAGTTTCTGCTGGAAGAACAAAGTTTTCAGTAGTTACGATTACATCCTTATCTGCTTCGTAGTTTTCAGAACTGCTAACCATCTTAGCGGTTACATAGATGTTGCCGTTGTGCTCGCCTGTTACGGTAATGGGAACTTCTACTATGGTCATATTTTCCTTTACCTGCTTGGTTGCACTTTGGAACTCTACAGTTGCATTACCCGAGTTCACCGGTGCATCGTCATCATCGCTACAAGCTACAAACGACAATGGCAACATGCATATTGCTAATAATTTCCAATATTTCATATTCAATTTGTTTTAGAGATTAATAACCCGGATTCTGTTGATCCTTGATTTGAGGATTCGAGTCGGTTTCCGACTTAGGGATAGGCCATACCATACGGAAATCGTTGGCAGCTTTGTCCAAAGCTGTGGTTTGATCGGCACCCGGTAACAAAGTCAACGCAGCGTCTTGATAACTATTGGCACGGTTTACACCTTGTCCCCAACGCTTCAAGTCCACCAATCGGAATCCTTCACCGACCAATTCCTTGTGGCGTTCGTCCTGTACTTCGATCATCAACAAGTTTGCACTGTTGAATTCCTTTTCAGTATAGCTGGCGATACGGCTCTTTTTCAAGGCATTCAAGTATTTACCCCCTTCTGTAGTGTTGCCTTGTGCAGCATACGCTTCAGCAGCAATCAGGTATTGTTCAGCAATACGGAACGGCTTGGACTTGTTAACATAGTGATTGTCTACATTTACGACAGTATAGATATCGGGGTTACCCGGATACTTGTTGAACATGTAAACTGCGCCCTGTGCACCTGTCGATACAGACAACATGAACGGAGTATAGAAAGTCTTGAAACGGATGTCGTCAGCTGTATGAAGTTCGATCAACTTCGATGAAGGCAAAAAGTCAGTTCTTACTTGTGAAGGATCTTGCTTGTACTGTCCCCAGAATGAAGTACCGGTAGCGCTACCCAATTCATCGGCACTCATGTAAATCTGCCACATTACTTCAGTACCCATATCGGTAGACCACATGCTCTTGAACTGTTCCACATCGCTAATCAATGGATACTTACCACCGTTAATCAATGAAGTGGCTGCAGTAGCTGCTGTAGCATAGTCTTTCATCTGCAAAGCGGCACGAGCCTTCAAGGCTGTTACTACATCTGCAGAAATATAGTTGATGGCTTGTTGGCCACTACCTACTGTCAACGATGGATTAACGAAAGCTGCAGCATCGTTGATGTCACTCATAATCTGAACATAAGTATCCTTCATGGAAGAACGGCCCGGATAGGTCGATGCATCGGAAGAAGGAGCGTAAGTCAACTGCAAAGGCAAGCCCATGTCGCTGTCGGCAGATGCAGCATCGTAAGCCTTACAGAAAAGACCGGCCAACTGCAAATAAGAGTAAGCTCTGGTGAAGTAAGCTTCGCCTACGTATGCTTCGATAGTCGGCATGTCTTCTGCATCGATTACGTCGCTGTCCTTAATCTTTTCATACGAACCGATGAAATAGTTACAACGGGCAATTAATGTGTAGTAGGTAGACCAGAAAGCTTCAACGTTACCGTCATTAGCTTGGAAGTCCCAACGGTATTGATTACCATAACTGTTAGAATAGTCTGCTGTAGCCAGGAAGTCATCGCACTGAAACTCCGGAGTCAGGATGTAGCCACCGGTGGTGATGGAGCGATAGTAGGAATACAGACCCACTCTTGCACTGGCAAAGTCGTTGAGAGTAGCCATGTATTGCGACTCTTCAACAGCGTTGTACGGGTATTTTTCCATATCGCAGGAAGAAACACCGAAAGCAAGCAATGCTGCCGCTAAAATTGAATATATCTTTTTCATCTTATTATTCTTTTTTAATTAATGCTTAGAATGAAAGTTCCAAACCGAATGAATATTGCTTGGTGTTCGGATAGTTACCCAATTGGAATGATGTGTCAACTTCCGGGTCGTAGCCTTTATAGTCTGTTACGGTCAAGAGGTTACGTCCAACGAAGAATATCTTGGCACCTTCCATAAAGCCGGTCTTCTTCATCCAACGAGTGGGGAATGTATAGCTTACGGTAAGGTTCTTCATACGCATGAATGATGCATTTTCCAACAAATGGTCATCATCTCCTTGCATTGGAGAATCCGGACAAGAAATGCGAGTGATATCACCCGGCTTTTGCCACATATCCAGCATGGTCACAGATTGGTTACTTTGGTTTGCAAACTGTGGGTTTTCTATAAACCAACGTTCGTTGTTGTACATGTACTGACCGAGCATAAGTGAGAAGTCTGCACTTACTGAAAGTCCCTTCCAACTGAAACGAGTACCGAAACCACCGGACCATGGAGCATAACGCTGTTTGCCGGTAAATACTTTGTCATTTTCCGAGAAAACTTTGGTCAAGTTACCGCTCTTGTCGTACCACATGTTGTAACCGTCGCGTGGGTCTACACCAGCCCATTTTACATAATAAAATTCTTGCAAAGGCTTTCCTACCTTCAATAAGAAATCTCCCCAAACGTGTTCGTCACGACCGAAGAACAATTCAGTAATTTCATTCTTGTTGTAGCTCATGTTGGCAGAAATACTCCAGTTGAAGTTATTTACATTCTTCAAGATGTCTACATTGGCTGTTACTTCCACACCACGGTTACGCATGCTGGCAATGTTACCCCAACCACCGCTGAAACCGGTTGTGTGTGAGTAAGGAATTTCCATCAACATGTCTTCGATGTCGCGGTTGTAAAGATCCACTTCCAAGTTTACACGATTGAAGAAACGAGCGCTGATACCGATGTTGGTCGACTTAGCAACTTCCCATGTCAAATCAGGATTGGCCGGGTTGGCAATAGCTGTACCTGAGGTAGCACCATACATAGGACCTGAACCAATCAAACCATACGCCATATAAGGACTCAAACTAGCTGCGTTACCTACAGAACCGTAGCTCACCTTGAGTTGCAAATTGTTCAACCAGTCTACATCGCTCAAGAATGCTTCCTTTTTGATGTCCCACATGGCACCTGCCGACCAGAAGTTACCCCACTGGTGGTTCAAACCGAAGAGGGAAGAACCGTCGCGACGGAATGACAAATCAAGGAAATACTTGTCGTCGTAATTGTAGCTTGCAGTACCGAAATACGAATTGAACACTTTTTCATTCTTGGAGTGAGTTGGCATAACGGCTGTAGAACCGGCACTCATCAATGTCAAGCGAGTATCAGTCAAACCATCAACGTCTGCTTTAAATGATTGATTCTTTGTGATGATTGATTCTTGACCTACCAAGAAGGTGAAGTTGTGGTCGCTACCCAACTTGAATTTATATTCAGCTGTATTGGTATACGTAAAGGAATAATAGCGTTGGAATGTTTCAGATGCAGAACCTGCGCCTTCAAATGGGCCTGTAGGCATAGCTACGTATGAACTTCTGTAGTCAAAAGCTTCCACAGCTTGAGCTGCACGGATATTCAAACCCTTGATGGGGTTGATATTGATGAATGTATTACCATTGACACGAATCATATCGTTATGTGAAGGCTGGATTTCAGACAAATAATAAGGGTTGTAGTAACCTAACTTGTCGAAATAGTCCAAACGCTCTCCGAATCCGGTGAAGTTGCCGTTTTCGTCTTTCAAAATTTCATAATAGCTTTGGTCCGGACGGTATTTACGGGCGGCATATGCCTTATTATATACAGAGTTGACTGTACCACCGAAAGCGGTTGTTCCATACTTCTGATATGAAACGTTCATGTTGGCACCGACCTTCAACCACTTGTTGATGTTACCATCAATATTCATACGCAAAGTTTCACGACGCATATTAGAGTCGTCCATGATACCGTCTGCCTGATAGTGACCGAATGACAGGTAATAGTTCAAGATTTCAGTACCACCGGTTACGCTCAAGTCGATTTGAGAAGTTGGGGCTGTACCTCCGAAGAAAACATCGCTCCAGTCGGTAGAGATACCGTTGTCAATATAGAAATTCTTTTCAGCCTGGAATGCAGCATTGTTAGCCAAAGAGGGATCCAAGATTTCTTGGAAGTTCAACCATTGTTCGGCATTCATCATTTTCATTTTGTCGCCGGTCATTTTGGAAAGACCATATTGTGCGCTGAAATTGATTTTAGCCTTTTCGCCACGGCGACCCTTCTTCGAAGTCAATACCACAACACCGTTAGCTGCACGTGCACCATAAATCGCTGTAGAAGAAGCATCTTTCAATACAGTCATGCTTTCGATGTCGTTCGGATTCAATGCTGTGAAAGCACCGGAGGAGATCGGAGAACCGTCGAGGATGAACAAAGGTTCAGAACTACCCTCGATAGAACTTATACCACGCAAACGCATATTTACAGATTCACTGGGTTCACCACTCGGTGTAAACACTTGCAAACCTGCTACTTGTCCTTGCAAAGCATCGGCTACGTTAGCTACCGGCTTCTTTTCGAACTTTTCAGCGCTTACTGCGGTTACAGAACCTACTACAGAACCTACTTTTCTACCGGTACCATAACCTGTAACTACGACTTCTTCCATCAATTCGGAATCGGCCTTCAAAACTACGCTTACTTTCGGCCTTACAGGCACTTCTTGTGTCTTCATACCTATAAACGAAACGACCAAAGTTCCCGCCGAACTTAGAAAACGATTAAACCGCTAATTATCAGTGTTATAAAATTGCATAGTCCCAACAAAGAATACACTCAGAAGTATCTCTAAGATAGATTGAAACAGTCCGTTTCTACTCCTCTTCTACCGATACACCTATCGTGAGCCTCCGATTGACGAATAGTTTGCTTATCATAGGCGTATCGTGACGTCACGATAGGTGTATCGTAATTTGTTTGTTCTATCTATATTCTACCGGATATATATTATGGATTTTTAGTGCACTTCTTTAAGTCTCTTACTATGGTGCTTTCCAGCACTTCACTATAAATTTGGGTAGTTGCCAAATTTCGATGCCCCAACAATTTTTGGACAGTGGTAATATTTGCCCCTTTATATATTAATAAGGTAGCATTGGTATGCCGAGCGGAATGAAATGAAAAATGTTTGTTGATGCCGGCCAAACGTGCAATGCGAGACAAATCCTTATTCACATTTGAGTTGGGTCTCAAGCTGAAAAAATGTTCCAGCTTATTGTGATAATTCTTGATCATATCCCAAGCCTTACCTCCAAATAGCAGATGTACAGGGAGTTTTACCTCCGTGCCTGTTTTTACCGTACGAAATACCAACCATGGATGACTTTCTATCATAACAATGTTCTCCTTTTTCATGTGAATAAAATCAGAATAACGAAGTCCAGTATAACAACAAAACAAAAAAGCATCCAGTGTATGTTGCAAAAGTGGGGGTAAGGAATGACTAGCAAGTTCTTCTAGCTTTTTCAACTCTTCGGGAAGTAAAAATACATGTTTGCCTTCCTTCATTCTGATACGATATCGTTTGAAAGGATAGTCGTTTGCATCCATATACCCTTTATTGATGGCAGCATTAACAAATGCCTTCAGGTGTTTCATATGTTTGCCTATTGTATTGGTATGAAAGCCATTACCATATAGGTAAGTTTCGAAATCATAGACAAATTTGGACGTAATATCTCCAAAATCAACATTGTTCTTAAACTCCTTTAATAGATGAAGGGTACTGAAACGATTCTTTTTAGTACTGTTTTTCAGACGTGATTTTTCCACTTCCATTTTGGAAAAACCAATAAACGATTTTTCACATTTTATATAGAAAGCTTCCTTTAGTTTCCCGAGCGTTATTTCCTGTCTGCTCCTCCATAATTCTATTTCTTTCCGTTCAAGTCCTATTATGAAGCTGTGAAGCATGGTGTTTAGGGCTTCTGCATTAGGATGATTGACGATAAGTCTTTTTCGTCCATCCCATTGTTCGGGAGATAAATAAATGTGGGTGGAAAAATAGATTTTCTTTCTCTCCAGATAAGCTTCCACCTGCAATAAAGCGGCTCCATGTTCATTTAATTTGTTTTTCCTGTTGTATACAGGACGATAACTGATTTTTTTCATTTTTCACGTTTTTATTAGTTTTCGAAAATGCTTGTTAACATTTATGTGTTAATATAACTTTAGAAAATAGTTCTGCAATTGTTGTAAATCCTTATCTTTATGTATAAAATTGAAATATTTATTAAGCTTTTGCTGAGTTTTTATTGTGATTTTACACTTTAAAGCATGAAAAGATTACTTTTTTTAGATTTTGGTGTATTTTGTGCTTTGAGTTTTAAAAAATATTAATACCTTTGCGATTTGTTAGAGTGAATGAAATTAAATAAAAGTAAAGTTAAACTTTAAGAGAGAGAATTTATGAAAAGAAAATTAATGCTGTTGATGACCTGCCTATTTATAGGTATTGGTCTGGTAAACGCACAGATTTCGAAGGTGACTGGTACAGTCATGTCGGAAGAAGATGGTTTACCTGTAGTTGGCGCCTCCATCGTTGTTAAGGGTACTACCTTAGGTACCGTGACCGACATGGATGGTAAGTTTACATTGACAAATGTACCAAGTTCGGCGGGAACTTTGGTCATTTCGTTTATAGGTATGCAAACCCAGGAATTGCCAATAAAGCCAAAAATGGATGTAACGTTAAAATCAGATACAGAGATGCTTGGCGAAGTGGTGGTAACTGGTATGCAGAAGATGGACAAGCGTCTGTTTACAGGTGCTGCAACCAAACTTTCGGGCGACGACGTGAAGTTGGATGGTATTGCCGAAGTGAGCCGTGCTTTGGAAGGACGTGCTGCCGGTGTATCTGTACAGAACGTTTCCGGTACCTTCGGTACTGCTCCTAAGATTCGTGTACGTGGTGCTACTTCTATTTACGGTAGTTCCAAGCCTTTGTGGGTGGTAGACGGTGTGATTATGGAAGACGTGACAGAAGTGGACGCCGATGCGTTGTCATCCGGTGACGCTGAAACGTTGATTTCATCGGCTATTGCAGGTTTGAATGCCGACGATATTGAAAGCTTCCAAATCTTGAAGGACGGTTCTGCTACTTCTATCTATGGTGCACGCGCTATGGCGGGTGTGATTGTTGTAACCACTAAGAAAGGTAAGGCTGGTACAAACAAGATCAGCTATACAGGAGAATTCTCTATGCGTTTGGTTCCTAGTTACAATGATTTCAATATCATGAATTCACAGGAACAGATGGGTGTTTATCGTGAAATGGAAAATGCTGGTTATTTGAAATTGGCAGAAACTTATCGTGCTTCTGATAGTGGTGTATATGGTAAGATGTATCACCTTATCAATACATACGATGCAACATCTGGTAAGTTTGGAATTGCTAACACTCTTGATGCTCGTAATGCATATTTGCGCGAAGCTGAATATCGTAATACTGACTGGTTTAATGAATTGTTTGATAATTCTATTTCTCAAAACCATGCAATCAGTATGTCTTCGGGTACAGAAAAGGCATCTTACTATGCTTCATTAAGTATGATGAGCGATCCAGGTTGGTATAAGCAAAGTGAAGTAAGCCGTTACACTGCTAATATCAATGCATTGTACAATATTTCAAAGAACTTGTCTTTGAACTTGATTGGTAACAGTTCTTATCGTAAACAAAAAGCTCCTGGAACATTGAGCCAAAGTGTGGATGTGGTATCTGGTGAAGTAAGACGTGACTTCGATATCAACCCATATTCTTATTCAATGAACACTTCTCGTGCTCTTGATCCGAACGAATATTATGTACGTAACTATGCTCCATTCAATATCAAAAATGAATTGGAAAACAACTTCATGAATTTGGATGTGGTGGATTTGAAGTTCCAAGGTGAATTGAAGTGGAAACCTATATCTAAAGTTGAACTTGCTGCATTGGGTGCTTATAAATTCTCTACAACTACTCAAGCTCACGAAATTCATGACTATTCTAACCAGGCATGGGCTTTCCGCGCTATGGACGACGCTACTATGCGTGATGCTAACCCTTGGTTGTATACGGACCCGGATAATGCTAATTCATTGCCGGTTTCTGTTTTGCCAGTCGGTGGTTTCTATCGTGAAACTAAATATAGCATGAGCTCGTACGACTTCCGTGCTACAGCAAGTTATAATGACGTATACAACGAAGATCACATCGTTAACTTCTTCGGTGGTATGGAAGTAAACTCTGTAGACCGTAAGAGAACTTGGTTCAACGGTGTAGGTATGCAGTACGATATGGGTATGCTTGCTGCTTATGACTATTTGTACTTCAAACAAGGTAATGAAGAAGGTTCTCAATACTATACAGTAGACCAAACTTATTCTCGCTCGGCTTCTTTCTTCGGTACAGCTACTTATTCTTATCAAGGTAAGTATACGATCAACGGTACTGCTCGTTACGAAGGTTCTAATAAATTGGGTAAGAGCCGTTCTTCACGTTGGTTGCCTACTTGGAACGTTTCTGCCGCATGGAACAAGCACGAAGAAAAGTTCTTTGAAAAATTACAACCAGCTTTGTCTAACTTGACATTGAAAGCTTCTTATTCGTTGACTGCCGACCGTGGTCCTGCAAGCGTAACTAACTCACGCGTGGTTATTTCAAGCTACAATCCTTGGAGACCATTTGCCAGTGTAAACGAATCCGGTTTGCAAATTTATGACTTGGAAAACAGTGAATTGACTTATGAAAAGAAACGTGAGTTGAATATCGGTGCTGAAATAGGTTTCTTGAATAACCGCATCAATTTGGCAGCCGACTGGTACAAGCGTGATAACCATGACTTGATTGGTATTATCAATACCATGGGTATCGGTGGTCAGATTACCAAATATGCCAACGTTGCCAGCATGAAGTCACACGGTATTGAATTTACATTGTCTACCCGCAATATTGTAACCAAAGACTTCAAATGGAATACAGACTTTATCTTCTCGAAGAGTAAGAATGAAGTAACAGAATTGGAATCGAATGCACGAGTTATCGACATGATTACAGGTACAGGTTTCACCATGGCAGGATATCCGGTACGCTCGTTGTTCTCTATGGACTTCCAGGGATTGAATGAAGAAGGTTTGCCTACATTCATCAACGAAAACGGTGAGTTAACTGTTAGTGATATCAACTTCCAGGAACGTGAAAATAAGGATCATTTGGTATATGAAGGTCCTACTGACCCAACCATTACAGGTAGTTTGGGTAACGTGTTCAGCTATAAAAACTTCAAGTTGAATGTGTTCATGACTTATTCATTCGGCAATGTAATCCGTATGGATCCGGTATTCAGCAGCAGATATTCTGACTTGGATGCAATGCCAAAAGAATTCAAGAACCGTTGGACTGTTGCTGGTGATGAAAAATATACTGATATTCCGGTTATTGCTGACCTTCGTCAGAATGCAAACGATAGCTATTTGAGATATGCATATAATGCATACAACTATTCTACAGCTCGTATTGCAAAAGGCGACTTTATCCGTATGAAGGAAGTTTCTTTGTCGTACGATTTTCCGAAGTCTTGGTTGAAGCCATTCAAGGTTAGTGATTTCTCTTTGAAGTTGCAAGCTACCAACCTCTTCTTGATTTATGCGGACAAGAAATTGAACGGACAGGATCCTGAATTCTTCAACACCGGTGGTGTAGCTGCTCCTGTTCCAAAGCAATTTACATTGACAGTAAGATTAGGTATTTAATAGATTTTAAAAGAATATATATATGAAAAATAAAATATTATATATCGCACTGAGCGCAGCCGTTGCATTTTCGTCATGTGATGACTTCCTTGACAAAATGCCCGACAACAGAGCGGAAATAGATAGTGAAAGCAAGGTTACCTCCATTTTGGTATCTGCTT
>JAEIGA010016935.1_pt1 | contig 11092 bp, 9 predicted proteins | sample 9270691 | NCBI WGS metagenome assembly JAEIGA01 (sample SAMN17057246, study PRJNA624740) | gut metagenome | biome: biome; isolation source: fecal sample | host: Bos grunniens | place: China: Xizang | collected 2019 | reverse complement strand
TCTTTAGTTTCTTTGATATATCTCATAGCTACAGATATGGCAACTTTTACGACCTTAGTCATATCAGTCATACCACATGCTACAGCTTTAGAGTATATTGCATCTCTTAGTAATTCGTATTGCTCATTAGTTACTTTAGTATCCTCATTGTAAGCTTGGCTGCTTATTGCATATACTTGTTGTATATACCAAGCTAACTCAGGATACTCTAGACATTCATCTGCAAATTGCTCGAAGAATGTTCTGCTAGACATTTTGTATAACTCTAATAAGTCACCATTGAAGTATACTTCAACAGAGTCCTTAATTCCCACATTGATATCACCAAGCATGTCTGGTAAGACATCTTGATCAAGTGGTAGAGTTATATCAAAATGTATATCATTAGTTCTTCCAGCTTTATGACGTAGTTTAGCTTCATCAAAATTTAATTTGATGTTTTCGCTTTGGTTTTTCAAATGTGTAGAAACCACATTTATCTTCTTGAAGAAATCAGAAAAAGTTTTATTGAAAACTTTATCTTTGTCTTTAGATACGTCTATGCTTGATTCTTGCCACGCTCTAACAAAAGGAGGAAGATCATTTTGAAGAGCTTGTAAATCAGCAAGAGTCACGCTATCAAAGTCCATTGCTTTGATTTTCATCTCTAGTTGGTCCATCTCTGCGTTTGTTACCACATAGTATGTGTATCTGAAGCATTTAGCTCCATCAAACACAAACTCAGAGAACATATTGTATCCCTCAACCCATATAGATTCACCATATGGAGTGTGTGTCTCTTGTTTATCAAGCATTTTGATCGCTTTTTTATAAGCGTCCATGCTTTCTTCAGTTAGTTTAACAGTGACCATATTACCAGCCACTACAGTACAAGCACCTACTTGAGATCCTGCACTGTATATCTTTTGTATAGTTTTGATTTTTCTTAAGCATCTTGAGAAATCTATTACAGATTTCTTTATAGTTAGCAAATCTTTAAGACTTGCAGTACCGTCAATAACTCTCTCTCTACAAGCTTCAAAGCTGTTTGCAGAGTGAACAGTTATTTTTAATCCGTTAGTATTGTTAGAATTTCTTTTAGTTATTTTAGACATAAGCGTCTCCTCATCCTCCGTTACGTGCAGAACCACCTCCGCACGTAGCAGAGGCGCACTTTTTACAGGGAAGTGCCTAACCCAAAATAGTTAGTATCTAATATATAGATACAATAATACCTCCCATCAAATTAATGGGAGGCACTATCTACCTACATATCAAGGTCGTCAACTTCAGTAACGACTTCGTTAGTTGTATCCATGTGTGTTCTGATTATATCTTTATAAGATATAAATACACAGTCACCCATGAATCCTTCTTTAGTTTCTTGTTCTTTTAATCTTTGGTCTATTAATATCCATTTTAGCTCGCTCATGTCGCACATAGTTGCATCGAAGTCAACGTCTGCACCAGCAAGCTTGTTTTTCATTGCATTAAGTGGAGCATAAACAGTACAACCCCAAGGAGTTGTATCGAAATACTCTTGCACTAATGCTTTCTCTTCATTTGTTAATTCTAACTCAGCTATTGCACGAGTTATTTGTCTTTTAGTTTTGTAAACTATTATTTCGTATTCTTTTGGCATAGCAGATGGGAATTTCACCACTGTGCCAGAAAGAACCTCAAATAGTTTCATATCTTTTTCTTCTTCTGTTAAGTTAGGATCGTTTTCAATTGCACTTATCTCCTCAGCGTATATTTCTAATACGTCTGGGTTATAAGCCTCAACGAATCCTTCATTAGTTACTTTAAGAGTTGATTTAACTGCACCATGAACTAGTGCATAAGTTAAATCAAACATCATATGTGTATAAACGCCGTCTAATGCAAACTTATTCTCTGCTATCATAGACTTAGCATAAGTCCATGTATCAGACAATAAAGCTTCCATTAAGAAAGCGTCGCTGTATATTTCTTCAGCAGGTAAGTTAGCCATGATTCTAGCATTTACTAGATCAGTATTGGCTTTATCAGATTCAAGTTTGTTAGCTACAAATTCATCTAAAGAAAGTGTAGCAAGCTTGCTAGCAAGCTCTATTGTCTTTTGTGGGTTTACAGCCATATACTTAATTAAGTGTTGGCTGCAAGATCTAACTCCAGAAGTATTCGCAACGTTCATGACATATAAGTCAATAAGAACGTTACGCTCTCTTAGAGCCGTAAAGTTAATCATTTTTGCACCGTCTTCATCTATTAATGCAACAAGTTCACCATCAGGATTACCATATATAGTAGCCCCGTAGAACTCAGCTAAATCTTCTAAAGTAGAAGACTTAAGAGTTCTTGCCATTATTTTGGCAGTGAACACTGTCCATCTAGTTTGTAAAGCTATTCTCATAGCTTGATCTTCTGTTAATTTAACGCCTAAGCTATCAAACATAGCCACAACTTTAGATGCTGCTAAATAGCCAGCACCGTCATTGATGTGGTTGTCTATGTCTATGCCTAGTTTCTTCATTTGTTCTCTAGTTGCTTCGTCAAAGTCATGAGCTTGGCCCATGCTGCCTTTAACTAAAGCAACTCTTTCTTTTGTTAGGTCTATATTGCCTAATAGTTTCATACCACTCGCATAGTTTCCTATACGAGTATTAGCTCTTGTTATTTGTTTCCCGTCAACTAGTATAGGCGCACCAGTTTCAGGATCTCTCATTAGTTTATCAGATAAACATCCTCCCATTAGTTTGTCTATTTTCCAGAAAGCTGCTTCCTCATCTGGAACTTCATTTGTTATTCTAGCATAATATTTCACTGCGTGTTTTTCATTGCTAGGAGATGCATTAACAGCTATATATTTATAGCCATCTATCTCATAGCCTTCATCTGCAAGTTGTTCTAATTTCTTTTGATTCTCACATTGTATTGCCATTATATTAACTGACAATACATATCTTTGTCCATCGATGTTTATTCTTCTAGCTTTCTTTTTATTGTCGTCGCCATCAACGTCAAAAGCTAAGAAGTTCATCTTACGTTCATCAGATAGCCCAAACTCTCTTATTAATGGACTATCATCCACTATAGAGAAGTATTGGTCTTCATCAAATTGTTTAGTTGCTTTGTTATAAGTGATGTCAACTCTTCTTATAACAAAGTTTGTCGCATGAAGAAAACTATTAAAGCTTCTTCTTGCTTTGTTGTGTAGTCCTAAACCAGCAACTCTAGGGTTAACTGATTTAGAAGTTATAGTATTACTCATAGTTAATTTAGACATAAATGCCTCCTTATCCTCTGTTACGCAGATCACCCTCCGCGTAGCAGAGGTGGGCTTTTTGTTGGGAAGCCTAACCCAAAATGTATTGTATCTATAAATAGATACAGTAGAAATCCCTATATCTCTATAGGGATCTCTCAGTGCCTATTTATAATTATCTTGTGTGTTTCCAGTCTATTAATTGCATATAGACTGCTGTAACTCGTCTTAACATTCTCCAGCTAGGTAAGAATAGTTTACTAGTATCCCAGTATAATCTAGAATAACTGTACACTAATCTACCTAGTGGCATGTTAGGATTTTTGTAAGGCATAAACTCACGTTTCATTTGTGCATATTTTTCAGATAGTCTTACGTGAGTTAATGTAGACATGAAGTTTTCTAATAAGAAGAAATCTTCTTCGTCTACTTTCATTTGATACTTTCTAGCTGATTTTAAAACACGGAAATAGACCACTGGTCCATTTACAGTGTTGATAGATATTCTATTGCTCTCAATATCTATCACAGCTTGTTTCTTCATGTGTAACCCTTTGCTATCAAGCCATATTTGCTTGAATGCTTGGTCAAATCTTCTTATGTGTTTCGCAACAGAATAGTCAACAACTATAATATCTATAGCTTGACCATCTATTTCATCTCTTAATACGTGTAGTATATGACTCTTTTGTCTTTTGTTTCTATCAACTTCTTTCTTCCATTCGTCTTTTAGATCTTTATATGATATAAACATATCTATATCATAAAAGTCTTTATCAAAATAGCAGTCAACTAAACAGCCACCTGCTACAGTTATTTCACCGTATTTCTCTGATAGTCTCTCTCTTACAGAAACTACCTCGGCATATCTTTTGTTATTCATTATTTTATTTAATATAGTAGTTCTAGGCATAATCACCTCTCATCCTCTGTAATGTGCAGAAGCACAACCTCTGCACAAACAGAGGCGCACTTTTTGTTGGGAAGTGCATAACCCAAAATATAATGCATCAGCTTTTAAGGACATCAGTGCTCTTGGTCCTATATAAAAGCGAGGAGGATAACCTCCTTTCATCTATAGTAACTCTAGTATTGCTTCTAAGTGTTCACAAAGAAACTTAACAGCAAATTTATCTGCCTGATATTCATCAGGTATTTGTCTGTATTCATATAAGTCTCCTTCATCTATTTGGTTTGTTAACATATGATATTCTTCTGGTGTACATACATCACCTACTACATGATGTCCAACCTCATGTAATAGACTGAAGATTTCCATGTGTTCTTTTTTGATTTCAAAATCAAATTCATCTTTAAGATACTCAACCATCCATTCTTCCCATAGTTCATCTTCATGGTCTTTTTCTAATCCTACTGCTATACCACGTTCAGCAGGGAAATAGTAAAAGCCATTTTTAACTTGTGCTACTCTAACACCAGTTAAATCAACGTATTCTTTAGTGTATTTTAATATAGTTTTAGCTGTAGATAGTTTCATAATATACCCCCGTTGCTTTTTAGAGAAGCATAACTCATAGATTATCTGTATCATAAATAGATACAATAAAGCCCCTCATATTTCTATGAGAGGCTCAATCTACCTACTTATTTTTGTATCTCTAATAAGAATACTCTTTCTCTTCCTGCGTTTGGTTCAAAGCTTAATACGTTAGTTATAGTGTATATAACTGGTTTATTATTAGGCATTAACTCTTTAGATGGTACTGTTTTCCCAACTAATATAGTATGCCCATCTTCTGTTTTGCTTGCTAATACATTGTGGTTTTTACCAGTTAGTATTATATTATCATTTGTTTCTAAGAATGAATTCATGAATTCTCCTAGGTCAGTCTCTTGCTCTTGTGGTGTAGTTCCTTCTACAAATGTAGCTGTTGTTATTAGAGCATGAGATTCTTCATATGCATATACATCTACGTCGTAGATTAATTTTCCTCCTTTGTTATACGCAACACCAGTAAATAGTTCTTCAACTTCTACTGTGTCATCCATAGAGAAGCCAGCTGCGAATTCAACTGTTTCACCTTCTACTATGTTTCTTCCTCTTTCCATGTATATTATGTTAAGCTCTTTAGTTAATTTTTGTCCACCTATTAAAGCTACATATTCATCTGGGAATATGCTCATAACTTTAAAAGGTTTGTAGTTATCTACATTAGCTGTTCCTAAATCTATGTCTTTTCCTCTTAGTTTAACAGATCTCATAGCAACAGATACAGCAACTTTAACTACTTGCTCACCTGTAACACCATAAGCTTCAGCTTTTGTATATACTTTATTTCTTAAGTCCTCATATTGCTCTTTAGTTATTTTAGTATCCTCATTAAATGATTGAGTGCATAATGTAAATACTTGTTGTATAAATAATGCTAACTCAGGATACGCTAAACATTCATCTGCATATAGCTCATATCTATGTCTATTAGCCATTTGATATAATTCTAATAATGAGCCATTAAAGTATTTCTCTACAGCATATTTTATTGCGTAGTTTATATCTCCAAGTATATCAGGCATAACTTTATCATTTGTTGGTAGAGTTATTTCAAACTTCATATCTTTAGTTCTTCCTGCTTTATGAAGCATTCTTATATTGTCAAGGTTAAACTCTATTGATTCCATTTGTTTCTTTAAGAAAGTGCTTGTTACTTCTATTTTGCTAAAGAAATCAGCAAATGTCATATTAAACACTTTATCTTTATCTTTTGATACGTCTATACTTGACTCTTGCCAAGCTCTTACGAATGGTGGTAAATCATTTTGTAATGCTTGTAAGTCTTCTAAAGTTACGCTATCAAAGTCCATAGCTTTGATTCTTTTAGCTAATTCTTCTATTTCAGCATTAGTTACTACATAGTACACGTATCTTTTGCCAGTTGCGAAATCAAATTCGCTAAACATATTGTATCCTTCCACCCATAGAGATTCTCCATAAGGTGTATGCTCTTCATGTTTCTCTAACATTTTAAGTGCTTTTTTGTAAGCACCCATTGTTTCTTCTGTTAATTTTATAGTAACCATGTTACCAGCTACTATTGTACAAGCTCCAACTTGAGAACCTGCGCTGTATATTCTTTGTATCATTTTTATCTTTCTAGTACATTTAGCAAAGTCTATCTCTGCTTTCTTAACGTTTAGTAAATCTTTTAGACTAGCATTACCGTCTATTATTCTTTCCACACATGCTTCAAAACTATCAGCAGAGTGTTTAGTTATTTTTAATTCGTTTGATTTGTTTGTTCTTTTAACTATTTTAGACATATTTGCCTCCGTAACGCTGCTAAAGGGCATCCAGCTCAACCCTGATTATATTATTAGTATCTAAATATATAGATACAAGAATGCCTCCCATATATAATGAGAGGCACTATCTATCTACATATCTAAATCGTCAACTTCTGTTGCAACTTCATTTGTTTGTTGTTTTGGTTGTCTATCTATATCATTATAAGATATAAATGTACATTTACCCATGAAGCCATTAGCTTTCACTTCTTCTATTCTTTTGTTTATTAATATCCATTTTAGTTCTGACATATCACACATAGCTGCGTCAAAGTCTATGTCAGCACCAGCTAGTTTATTCTTCATAGCGTTTATTGGAGCATATATAGTACAACCAAATGGAGCGTACTCTATATAGTCTACTAATATAGCTCTTAATTCTTCTTTAGCATCGTTGTCTATATCTAATTTAGATACAGCTGCATCTATTTTGTTAAGCATTTGATTTCTAGTTTGGTATACTATTAGTTCATACTCATCTGCCATAGCAGAAGGGAACTTAATAACTACACCAGATAGTTTTTCAAATAGAGCTTGCTCTTTTTCTTCATCTGTTAATTCAGTATTATTTTCTATCTCAGCTATTTCTTCAGCATATACTCTACATACATCTGGGCAATATGCTTCTATTATTCCTTGGTTATTTATGCTTAGTATGCTGTTTATTAACCCACTTGTTAATGCATAAGTTAAATCAAATGTCATGTGAGTATAAACACCATCTATTGCAAATTTGTTTTGTGCTATCATAGATTTAGCATAAGTCCATCCATCTTTTAGTATGCTTTCCATTAAGAATGCATCACTATAGATTTCATCTTCTGATAATGCAGCCATTATTCTGTTATTCACTAAGTCGCCTTGTTCATCTGATTCTAGTTTATTTACTACAAATTCATCTAGTGCTAATGTAGCTAATTTCTTAGCTGTTTCTATAGTTTGTTCAGGGTTAACTGACATGTATTTTATTAGATGTTGATTACAAGTTTTAACACCACTTGCATTAGCAACAGCCATAACATACATGTTTATTTTAGTTTTCCCTTCTTCTAGTGCTGTGTAGTTTATCATTTTAGCACCATCTGTATCTACTACTGCTACTAATGGACCAGTTGGGCATCCATATATAGTAGCATTGTAATCTTTAGCTATTCTTAATAGAACGCTTTCACGTTTAGCTTGAGCCATAACTTTAGTTGTTAAAACGTCCCATCTTGTTTGTAATGCTTGTCTTAATGCTTCATCTTCAGTCATTTTTATTCCTACTTCTTCTGCCATCTCAACTATTTTAGCTGGGTTTAGTAATAGAGCACCATCATTTATATGGTTATCTATATCTATACCCATAGCTTTCATAGCTTCTCTTGTATTGTCGTCGAAGTCGTATGCTTGATACATACTACCTTCTATAACTGCTATTCTTTCTTTAGTTAAGTCTATTTGTGCTAATCTTTGCATGCCACTTGCATAGTTACCTATACGTGTGTTAGCTTTAGTTATTGCTTTACCATCAACTGGTTTACTCATTAGTTTGTCACTTAATGCACCACCCATTAGTTTATCTATTTTGTTGAATATAGCTTCTTCATCAGTTACTTCATTATTTAATTGAGCATAATATTTAACAGCGTGTTTTTCATTACTTGGTGATGCTGTTGCTGCCATATATTTGCTTCCGTTTAACATGTATCCTTTATCTGCTAGTTCATCTATTTTCTTTTGGTTTTCTGCTTGTATAGATATTATTGCTTCTGTGTATATATATTTTTCTCCGTCTATGTTTATTCTTCTTGCTTTATTCTTTTCGTCATTATCATTTAAGTCAAATACAAGAACGTTAGCTTTAGTATAATTAGCATCAAATCCAAATTCTCTTACTAATGGACTATCGTCAACTATAGCAAGATATTTAGTTTCTTCAAATTGTTTAGTCATTTTGTTATAAACTATGTCTATTCTATTTATAACAAATTTAACAGCGTGTATTCTACCGTTAACAGCTTTTCTAAACTTGTTGTGTAATCCTAGTCCATAAGCTTTAGGGTTAACGTTTTTCCAAGATATAGTATTAGTATTCATAGTAGTAGTTTTAGACATAATTGCCTCCTTAGCCTCTTATTAGAGGGAGCTTTTTATAGGGAAGCTTAACCCAATATTATTTAGTACCTATATTAAATAGATACAATAATACCCATCAGAATATTCCTGATGGGCACAATCTATCTATTTAACTGTATCTGGTATATATTTAACTCTCATTTTATCAGCAGCTTTACTATCAAAATCTCTTACGTATTTTTGGTATTCTTCTTCTGTTAATTCTCTACCTCTTAATCTTTTAGTTCCTCTATATTCGTGTGCGTGTGCTCCACCGTGACCAAATGGATGATACTCAGGAGTACCATGATCATTAAGATCTACATCTAGCTTAGGTTTTCCTTTTGTATCGTAAAATCTACGTTGCACTATTTTTCCGTTTGGGTTTATCTTTTCAATAACTGAATTAGGTCTCCAGTTATCTGGTAAGTGTTGTAAGCTTTGATATATATAATCATCAGTTTGTTTTGCTTTATTTTTTATCCCTATGATAGTTGTAGCTGCAGTAATAACTGCTGCTCCTGTTATTGCTATAGGTGCTATATATGGACATGCCATACTAGCTTCTTTAGCTGTTTCCATTACTGCTGCTGCATCTGCATATACGTCATTAGTTGTGCTAGTTACTATTGTGCTAGTTATTAAAGTCCCCACTATAGTTTTCTTCATTGTATTTTTCATCATAATATATTCCCCCTAGTATATTATTTGCATCTATAGGTAGACACATTGATAGGCACCTATTTCTAGATGCCTACTATCTATCTAACTAAATATGCTTTCTCCCACTGGTATCATTGGTAAGTTATATTTCTCTGCTAGTTCTTTTGCTAATGCTTTAAGGTTATTCGGTGCATCTGTTGTTACCCAGATACCTGTTATCTTAGTGTTAGTCATTACCACTTCATTGTTTTCCTCTGGATCATCTTCATGTAATTCAAGATCTCTATAATGACTTACTAAGTTGCAAAGATCTTTTTCATCGAAGTATCTTCTACAATCATTATCTCTGTCTATACCAGAGAATAAATCATAAGAAGATGCCATTAGTATATCGCCCTCTACTGTAACACCCATCATACCTAAGTGTTTTGTAGATGTACATATTTGATAATGTGGGTTTTTCATAAGTTCATTAAAACATGTTATATATGACTTGCTTACAAAAAAAGCATTGAATCCATGGTAAAGAACCACGTTTTCAAAACCTTCTGGTTTAGTCATAGTATCACAATATATTTTCTTCATAGTAACCTCCATGCTTTTTAAGGAAGCTTAACCTATATAATCTGTTTCGTCTTAATTTTCAAAGACTCATCAGGGGATCTCTATATTGCATCCCGACAGACTATAAACATAATAATAAAGGGGCCTTATATAGACCCCCCTTATATACTAGTTGCTTATTATTTTTAGCTCTAAATTGTATTTAGCAGCTAATCTTTTTGCTTCCATTAATGTTTCTCTTGCTTCATTAAGGCTTGTTACTTTATATGGGTTACACCATAGTCTTTTTATTCTATACTTAGTTACTATAGCTTCTCCATATTCATCTACTAGTTTAATGTTGTTTAAATCGCCTTCATACATATATTGAAGCATTTCATTATATATTAATCTTTTGTTATTGTTGGATTTATCTATTCTAGACATTACATCTCTAGTTAATGCTACTAAACATGTACCTTCTAACTCTACACCTATGTTACCTACGTATTTATCTGTATATGAACAGCATATTTCCATTTTGTCATTATTAAGTAAATTCATTAAGTTGTCTTCTATTGTTCTTTCTGTATCTACAACATATGCATTTAAACCATGGTTGAATATATATCCTTCATCATTATATTGCTTAGCTATATCACTTACATAAGTAGATTCATGCATAATACCTTTATTATCTGTATATTTCATATTCATACCTCCATATATAATATTGCCTAGTACTATATACTAGGCTATGTATATAAGGGGCCTATATAGACCCCCTTTACTATAGCATGTCTCTTATATCTTGCCATGCCATATATATACCTTCTTGTTTTTGTATCTTTTGTACATATAGTGCTCTCTTAGTCTTATTCTCTGCACTTAGTTGGTATCTTATATTGTAGTTACCATTCTTCTTATAGTTCTTTGCATATTTCATTGTTTTAAGTCTATTTATAAATACTTCTCCTCCTTTGTTGTTTCTATACATAGCTGTATATATACCTACTGGTATATGTGCTAATGTTTCATCTAACCATGCATGACTAGTTAATATAACTTCGCCTGTTTCTCTAACTACTAGATATACATTCTCTATACACATAGTTGTTACATCTGCATCATACTTACTATGAGCAGTACAACTATATCTAGCTATTATATCTATTGTGTATCTCATATCATTAAGATATTTAAATGCTATATCATGGTCATGTACATAATATACTGTACCATTAGCTAAGTGTGTATCTA
>JAEIGA010016934.1_pt1 | contig 11092 bp, 7 predicted proteins | sample 9270691 | NCBI WGS metagenome assembly JAEIGA01 (sample SAMN17057246, study PRJNA624740) | gut metagenome | biome: biome; isolation source: fecal sample | host: Bos grunniens | place: China: Xizang | collected 2019 | reverse complement strand
GTACAAGGATGTACATATAAGGATTTGCGTAGACAATCCGCAGAGTTTGTGGCATCAAAAGAGGCTGATGGTAATGCAATCGGTGGTTTGGCTGTCGGCGAGCCAGCTGAGGTGATGTATGAAATGATTGAAACTGTCAATGAAATTCTTCCCAAGGATAAACCCCGTTATTTGATGGGTGTAGGAACCCCAGTGAACATTCTTGAGGGAATTGAACGTGGAGTTGATATGTTTGATTGTGTGATGCCCACCCGTAATGGTCGTAATGCCATGTTGTTTACCCAAAATGGTATCATGAACATGCGCAATAAGAAATGGGAAGATGACTTCTCTCCTATCGATGCTGACGGAGCATCTTATGTAGATGTCTCTTACAGTAAGGCTTACTTGCATCATCTGTTCAAAGCGCAGGAACTGCTTGCCATGCAGATAGCTTCTGTGCATAATCTGGCTTTCTATCTTTGGCTTACACGCGAAGCGCGTAAACATATTATTGCCGGTGATTTCTCAACGTGGAAAGAAATGATGGTTAAACGTGTTTCAACTCGTTTGTAGTAGTTAAAGGTTATAGGCTATGAAGTGGTATAATAAGTTTTTATCTCGCTTGGATGTGTATTTGATCAAGAAGTTTTTAGGTACATATTTCTTTTCTATTGCGTTGATTATATCCATAGCTGTTGTTTTTGATTTTAATGAAAATATAGATAAGTTCACCACGAGCAATGCGCCTTGGAAAGGAATTATATTTGAATATTATATTAATTTCATACCTTATTTTTCAAACCTTTTCAGTCCTCTGTTTGTTTTTATTTCAGTGATATTTTTCACTTCAAAATTAGCTGAAAACTCTGAAATAATCGCAATGATGGCTGCAGGTGTGAGTTTCAAACGGTTGATGCGCCCGTATATGATATCGGCAGCTATTATTGCTGTTATGACTTTCTTGTTGGGGGCATATGTTATACCGAAAGGTAGTGTAACTCGTCTTAATTTTGAAAACTTGTATAAGAGGAAAAAGAAAGTTGAGTTTGCACAGAATGTACAATTGCAGGTCGATAAAGGAGTTGTGGCATATATTGAACACTTTGATGGCAGGAGTAAGACCGGTTATCATTTTTCTCTTGATAAATTTGTGGATAAAAAATTGGTTTCGCATCTGACAGCGGCATCAGTCACTTATGACACGCTTTCTGATGAACGCTATCATTGGACCATCCGCAATTATACATTGAGAGAACTGAAAGGTATGCGTGAATACATCACGCGAGGTTCTGAAATAGATTCTATTATAGCAATGGAACCTTCAGACTTTCTACTAACCAGAAATCAACAAGAAACACTGACGAGTCCTGAATTGAAAGAATACATTTTGAAACAACGTGAAAGAGGCTCGAGCAATGTAAAACCATTTGAAGTTGAATATCATAAAAGGTTTGCTACATCATTTGCATCCTTTATACTGACGATAATCGGTCTTTCTCTATCTGCAAGAAAGAGAAAAGGTGGAATGGGATTGTATTTGGGTATAGGGTTGGCATTAAGCGCATCGTATATTTTGTTTCAAACAGTTTCGGCAACTTTTGCTATTAATGCAGATTGGCCCCCTATGTTAGCAGCATGGGTACCTAACATATTATTTGCTGTAATCGCTTTTGTATTATACAAGAAAGCTCCGCAGTAAAACCAGAATAAATTTATAAAAAGTGGATTTTTACGAATTGGATTTGAGCGACGATGTACTTGACGCTCTTGATGACATGAATTTTGTTGATTGTACGCCGATTCAGGAACATGCCATTCCGGCTATTCTTGATGGGCGTGATGTGATAGGTGTGGCGCAAACCGGAACAGGAAAGACTGCGGCTTTTTTGTTGCCTATTTTAAGCCGTTTGAGCGATGGCGGTTTTCCGGAACGATCCATTAAATGTTTGGTTATGTCCCCTACTCGTGAGTTAGCTCAACAAATAGATCAAGCCATGGAGGGTTTTTCATATTATATGAATGTCTCCAGTGTTGCCGTTTATGGTGGCAATGATGGTATACGTTATGAGCAAGAAAAAAGAGGACTGGCAATGGGAGCTGATGTTGTTATTGCAACTCCAGGAAGATTGATAAGTCATTTGAGTCTTGGAAATATAGACTTATCCAAGGTCTCCTTTTTCGTATTGGACGAAGCAGACCGGATGTTGGACATGGGCTTTTATGATGACATCATGCAGATTGTCAAACATCTCCCCCAACATCGACAAACGATAATGTTTTCGGCAACTATGCCAACAAAGATACAACAGTTGGCTGCGTCAATCCTAAATAATCCGTTTGAGATAAAATTAGCAGTTTCTCGTCCGGCAGATAAAATCGTGCAATCGGCCTATATTTGTTATGAGCAACAAAAGATGGGGATTATTAAACATCTTTTCAGTCTTAAAGCTCCGCAAAGAGTAATTGTTTTTGCATCTTCAAAATTAAAAGTTAAGGATCTTGCTATAGTATTGCGTAGATCCGGATATAATGTCGGTGCCATGCATTCTGATTTGCAACAGGCAGAGAGAGATGAGGTAATGTATAAATTCAAGGCGCAACAGATAGATGTCTTGGTGGCTACAGATATCGTGGCAAGAGGTATAGATATTGATGACATACAATTGGTCATTAATTATGACGTACCACATGATGCTGAAGATTATGTGCATCGTATCGGTCGTACAGCTAGAGCTAACAACGAAGGAGAGGCTGTTACTTTTGTCGGCGAAATGGAACAAATAGGTTTTGCTGCCATTGAACGTTTTTTAGAAGTTGATATTGAAAAAAAGAGTATTCCAGAAGAATTAGGAGATGCGCCTTTGTATGATCCTAAAAAGAATGCGCCAAATCACAAAAAGCGTAGGAATAATAAAAGAACAAACTATAAATCTAAAAGTTCCAATATACAACATAAAAAAGGTGATAATAAAAGGTTTCATCGTCAAAATAAGAAAAAGGAATAATGTAATTAATGTTTCAAACTTCTTAGAGCGTTAAGTGATTACATTGTTTTAATTATTTGATATTTAGCGATATATGTATTGCATTTAGGTTGATACTGTCTGTTAAGTTCCCTTTTCTATACCCGTAAATCATCTATATGAAATCAAACTTGCTGATTATGAGCAAGGGAAGAAATATTGTGATAAAAAAAACAATAAAAATTAGATTACTCCAAAAGATTAAATTACTTTTGTAGAGTGAAAGAATTGGTAAGACATATTGAATCGTTATTATTGGAGCATGACTGTGTAGTTGTGCCCCAAATTGGTGGATTCGTTACATCTGATGTGCCGGCTAAATACATTGAAGAGGAAAATATCTTTCTTCCGCCGATGCGTACCATTGGGTTTAATGAACATCTCATGGCGGACGATGGATTACTGATTCGTTCTTATATAAATACTTATCGATGTTCTGAGGTAGATGCCCGAAGAATGTTGGGTTTGCAAATTCGTGAACTACAACAAGAATTATGGGAAAATAATATTTACGAACTCGGAAATATTGGTGTCTTGAGCATGAATGAGAGAAATGAGATACATTTTTCTCCTTGTCAAGGTGGTGCTTTGTCGCCCAATTATTTCGGTTTTGATGCGATTGTACTTGAACAACGGATTAAAACTGTGCCTGTGCAGCATCAAGTTGAAACGAAGAAAGACAGATTCATTAGTTCCGATTCATCTAATGAAATCACGATTCGCTTGAAAAAATCATGGATTCAGAATTTTGTTGTTGCGGCAGCCTCAATCCTGATCTTTTTTGCACTTTCACCAAATGTTCATAATACAAGCAATGATAAAGTTCGTACAGCTGAATTTGCCCTAATGATGATGCCCGATTTAGAGAACGCCATGTCCTCTATGTCATTGACTAATGAAAATTTAACGGAAAAACCACAGCAAAGTGTTGCTGAAATGACGGAATCAGATGAGGCGGCTGTACCACAACCAGAAATAGAAACTGATAAAAGCAATTTGTCCGGATATTGTGTTGTAGTGGCCAGTGCCATACCAGAAAAGAATGCTATCGCATATGTTGAACATTTGACAAAATCCGGTTATGAAGGTGCACGAATATATAAGTCTGGTGGCATGAACAGAGTCGTTTTTGGTGGTTATAAATCAGAATCGGCAGCAATGGAAAAGGTGCAACAACTTAAAGATTCTTCACAAGAATTTATAAACGCTTGGATTTATCGCATAAAATAAAATAAAATGAAGAGAGTCCGTTGTCCTAAATGCGATAATTACATTACTTTTGATGAAACACGCTACGAAGATGGTCAATCTTTGGTGTTTGAGTGTGATGTTTGTAAGAAACAATTCGGAATCCGCATAGGAAAGTCCAAACTAAAAGCAACACAAAAAGAAGAATGTCTTGACGAAAACGAACATGACGATGCTTATGGAAGTATTGTAGTTGTAGAAAATGTATTCCATTATAAGCAAGTAATCCCCCTTAAAATGGGTGACAATGTCATTGGGCGTTATGTAAAAGGGACTTCTATTTCAACACCTATAGAAACCGTTGATCCAAGTGTCGATACAAAGCATTGTGTCATAAATGTAAAGCGTAACAAACAAGGCAAACTTATCTATACGTTACGTGATGCACCGAGTAATACAGGGACATTCTATATGAATGACATTCTTACTGATTATGATCGCGTAATGATAGAAGATGGAGCAGTTGTTACGATTGGCGCTACTACTTTAATATTACGTACCGCGCATAATGAGGATTAATGTTGGTGTTATGCAATTAGATTTTACTCGATTAATATCAAAAAAACTTTCTTTAGATGAGTCGTGTGTGTCACATACGATTAAATTGTTGTCCGAAGGTGCAACCATTCCTTTTATCAGTAGATATAGAAAAGAATTTACCGGAGGCTTGGACGAAGTGCAAGTTGCGAGCGTAAAAGAACTGTTGGAGAAACTGACAGAATTAAGTAAAAGAAAAGAAACTATTCTTAAATCTCTTGAGTCGCAGGATAAACTGACAGTTGAACTTAAAGAACGTATTGAATCGTGCTGGGATTCTACTACCTTAGAAGATATCTACCTTCCCTATAAACCCAAAAGAAGAACTCGTGCAGAAATTGCCAGACAGAAAGGTTTGGAACCATTAGCTCTTCAGATTTTCAAACAAAAAGAAGGGATGGTGGCAGTTTGGGCAAACAGATATTTGAGTCAAGACGTAAAAACTGTGGATGACGCTGTTGCCGGTGCCAAGGATATTATAGCTGAGATGTTAGATGAAAATGAACGTTTTCGCAACATTGTGCGACAGTGCTTTCAGCGAACAGCCATGATTGTTTCCAAAGTAGTCAAAGGTAAAGAACAAGAAGGTATAAAATATCACGATTATTATGATTTTAGTGAACCTTTAAAGCGCTGTACTTCTCATAGATTATTAGCACTCAGACGTGGTGAATCGGAGGGAGTGTTAAAAGTATCCATTTCGCCCGATGATGATTGGTGTATTGAACATTTGTCCCGTTGTTTTATTTATGCGGACAATGAATCTTCGCGTTTGGTTTTAGAAGCATTGAAAGATGGTTATAAGAGATTGACTCGGTCATCAATTGAGAATGAGTTTGCAATGCAGTCAAAACAAAAAGCCGATGATGAGGCCATAAATGTCTTTGCCCAGAATCTACATCAATTATTGCTCTCTCCTCCCCTTGGTCCCAAAAGAGTACTGGCGATTGATCCCGGGTTTCGCACCGGTTGTAAGGTGGTTTGTTTGGATGCACAAGGCACTTTGTTACACAATGAAGTGATTTATCCGCATCCTCCTAAAAGTGAGTATGTACAGGCTCAAAGAAAATTGCAGAAATTAGTTGAGCAATATCATATTGAAGCAATTGCGATAGGTAATGGAACAGCAGGGCGCGAAACGGAATGTTTGGTGCAGTCAATTCGTTTTGATCGAGAAGTAAATGCTTTTGTGGTCAATGAAGATGGCGCTTCAATTTATTCCGCTTCTAAGGTAGCGCGTGATGAATTCCCGGAATATGATGTGACAGTGCGAGGTACAGTGTCAATTGGACGTCGCCTGATTGATCCTTTGGCGGAGTTGGTAAAAATTGAACCTAAATCAATTGGAGTTGGTCAATATCAACACGACGTTGATCAAACCAAATTGCGTACAACGTTGAACCAAACTGTAGAATTGTGTGTGAATGCCGTTGGTGTAGATTTGAATACAGCCAGTGTGCAGTTGTTGACTTATGTATCCGGTCTGGGACCACAATTGGCAAAAAACATTGTTGATTATCGTTCACAGAATGGTGCTTATGCATGCCGGAAAGATTTGATGAACGTGCCACGAATGGGTGCTAAAGCGTTTGAGCAATGTGCCGGGTTTTTGAGGATTTTAAAAGGAACAAATCCTCTGGACAATACAGCGGTACACCCCGAACGGTATGAGCTTGTAGCCAAAATGGCGAAAGATAATGGTGTTGCATTGGAAGAATTTATTCAGAATAAAGAACTACGATCTAAACTGGATATAAATCGTTATGTGACTGCAGAGTGTGGTCTCCCTACCCTTACAGACATCATGACAGAACTGGATAAGCCGGGTCGCGATCCACGAAAAAAGATAAAAGTTTTTTCGTTTGATGCCAATGTAAGGAGTATTGATGATTTGAAAGAGGGAATGGTGCTTCCTGGAATCATTTCCAATATCACCAATTTCGGATGTTTTGTCGATATCGGTGTCCATGAGAAAGGATTGGTGCATATTTCCCAACTATCGGATAGATATGTCAGTGATCCCAATGAAGTCGTCTCTTTACATCAGCAGGTTCAAGTGAAAGTATTACAGATTGATAAAGAACGTAAAAGAATAGCTTTAACATTAAAGGTATAGTAAATGGAATACAAAATATTGGTGCTGGACTTGGATGGTACGTTGACCAATGGTCGTAAGGAAATCACACAACATACAAAAGATGTACTCTTTAAAGCACAAGAACAAGGGCTACGGATTGTATTGGCTTCTGGCCGTCCGACCTATGGGATTGTTCCACTTGCAAACGAACTGAGAATCGGTGATTATGGAGGGTATATTTTGTCCTTTAATGGTGGACAAATCATTGATTGGTCTACAAAAGAAGTGATATATGAGAATGTATTGGATACGAATATTTATCCCTATCTTTATACCTGTGCCAAAGAGAATGGCTTTGAAATACTCAGTTACAAAGATGAATTGATTATATCAGAAAATGCTGAAAATCCTTATATACAACATGAGTCATTCCTGAATAAGATGGAGTGTCGTAATGTTGACAATTTTTTGGATGTGATTAATTTCCCAGTCCCTAAATGTTTGATTGTAGGGGAACCGCAACAGTTAGAACTGTTGGAATGTAAAATGCGAGATGCATTGAATGGTCGTATGAATGTGTTTCGCTCTGAACCTTTTTTCTTGGAACTTGTCCCCAATGGAATTGATAAAGCATGTAGCCTGAAGGTGTTATTGGAGCATTTGGGAATGTCGCATGAGCAAATGATAGCTATCGGAGACGGCTTCAATGATGTATCTATGATAAAGTATGCTGGTTTGGGTGTGGCAATGTCGAATGCTCAGGAAGCAGTGAAGAAGGAAGCCGATTACATCACCCTGTCCAATGAGGAAGATGGTGTGGCAGCAGTGGTAGAAAAATTTATATTAAAGAATTAGCCGGTTAAAATTTAATTTTACCGGCTAATTCTTTAAGTTATCTTTTATCTAATACGACAACATTCTCAACGTGTTGCGTGTGTGGGAACATGTCTACAGGTCGCACTCCCGTTACCTTGTATTTTTCATCCAACATTGCAAGGTCGCGTGCCTGTGTCGCTGGATTACAACTTACATAGACGATTCGCTTGGGTTCAGCAAAAAGAATGGTATCTATCACATCTTTGTGCATACCCGCTCTTGGTGGATCGGTGATGATGACATCCGGTTGACCATGTTGATGGATGAACTCTTTGTTGAGGATATCTTTCATATCGCCTGCAAAGAATAATGTATTCTCAATGCCGTTGATTTCTGAGTTGATTTTTGCGTCTTCAATGGCTTCTGGTACATATTCAATACCGATAACTTTTCTTGCTTTGCTTGCTACAAAATTCGCAATAGTTCCTGTCCCTGTGTACAAATCGTATACCAATTCATTGCCGGTAAGCCCTGCGAAATCACGTGCCACTTTGTATAGTTCGTAGGCTTGTTCTGTATTGGTTTGGTAGAAACTTTTTGGTCCAACCTTAAACTTAAGGTTTTCCATCAAAAGGTAGATATGGTCATTCCCTTTATATGTGATGATTTCCTGATCGCCAATTGTATCATTAAACTTCTGGTTGTTTACATACATCAACGAGGTGATTTCCGGGAAACTATTGGCAAGAAATTCCATGACGTCGTTAGCTTGCTGCTGTTCTTCGTCGTTCATAATGCAGAACTGCATCACCACCATCAACTCTCCACTATTGGAATTACGAATCATCATATTCCGTAACAACCCTGTATGCTCTCTTAGGTCATAAAATCCCAATTGGTGCTCATATCCATAATCGCGAACAGCATTACGGATTCTGTTGTTGATGTCGTCCATGAGCTTACATTGTTCAATTGGCAGAATCTTGTCAAAAGACCCTGTTGTATGAAAACCAACGGCATTCATCTGTGTGAAAGCCTCACCTCCGGCAATCTCTTCAGGTGTCAACCAACGTTTGTTTGAGAAACCAAATTCAAGTTTGTTGCGGTATTCACTCGTTTGGGATGAACCTAAAATGGGAAGGATGTTGTTCAGTTCAACCTTCCCGATGCGTTCAAGATTGTCCAATACCTGCTTCTGTTTGTATTTGATTTGTTCTTCATAAGGTAGACATTGCCACTTACATCCTCCACAAACTCCGAAGTGGGGACAGAATGGTTCAGTGCGTAGCGCTGAATATTCATGGAATTTTATGGCCACAGCCTCGCAATAACGATGCTTTTTCTTCTTTACTTGTAGGTCAACTATATCTCCTGGAACGACGAATGGAACAAAAACAACCATGTCGTCAATACGTGCCAAAGCTTTACCCTCAGCTGCCACATCTGTTATGGTTATTTTCTCTAATATCGGTAGTTCTTTTTTCTTGCGTGCCATATCTCTTAGCTTCTCTTTTTACAATTTTTATTATTCATGATGCAAAAGTAATATTTTTTTTGCGTTTTTCTTCGTTTTGCTTTTGTAATCAGTAAATTCTGATTAAATTTGCATAAATAGATTTGTTAACGTTATTAAACAACATTACAAGATGAGCGAAAAAAGAGTTTACACCTTCGGTAACGGTAAAGCCGAAGGAAAAGCAGACATGAGAAATCTGTTAGGTGGTAAAGGTGCTAACTTGGCTGAAATGAACTTGATTGGAGTGCCAGTTCCTCCGGGTTTCACAATTACAACCGATGTATGTAACGAATACTTCGAAAAAGGTAAGGAAAAAGTTGTAGAACTTTTGAAAGACGAAGTAATGGCTGCTGTTGCCAATATTGAGAATTTGATGAATTCTAAATTCGGTGACGTAGAGAACCCATTGTTGGTGTCAGTTCGTTCTGGTGCTCGTGCGTCTATGCCTGGTATGATGGATACAATTTTGAACCTTGGTTTGAATGACGAAGTTGTTGAGGGTATGATCCGCAAAACAGGTAACGCTCGCTTCGCATGGGATTCTTACCGTCGTTTTGTTCAGATGTATGGTGACGTTGTATTGGGAATGAAACCGGTCAACAAAGAAGACATCGATCCATTTGAAGCAATTATCGAAGAGGTTAAGGAAGCTAAGGGTGTTAAATTAGACAATGAACTTGCTGTTGAGGATTTGAAAGAATTGGTAGCTAAATTCAAGGCTGCAGTTAAGACTCAAACAGGCAAGGATTTCCCGACAGATTCATACGAACAACTTTGGGGTGCAATCTGCGCCGTATTTGATTCTTGGATGAACGAACGTGCTATCTTGTATCGTAAGATGGAAGGTATACCTGCTGAATGGGGAACTGCTGTTAACGTGCAAGCAATGGTGTTCGGAAATATGGGTGATACTTCTGCAACAGGTGTTTGCTTCAGCCGTGACGCAGGTAATGGTGAGAACTTGTTCAATGGTGAGTATTTGATTAACGCACAAGGTGAAGACGTTGTGGCTGGTATCCGTACTCCTCAACAAATTACTAAGATTGGTTCACAACGTTGGGCAGAGCGTGCAGGTATTAGCGAAGAAGATCGCGTAGCTGAATATCCTTCAATGGAAGAGGCAATGCCTGAAATCTACAAAGAATTGGATGCTCTTCAAACCAAATTGGAAAACCACTACCGTGATATGCAAGATATGGAGTTCACTGTACAAGAAGGTAAACTTTGGTTCTTGCAAACTCGTAATGGAAAGCGTACCGGTGCAGCCATGGTGAAGATTGCTATGGATTTGTTGCACGAAGGTATGATTGATGAAAAGACAGCATTGAAGCGTTGCGAGCCTAATAAACTTGACGAACTTCTCCACCCTGTTTTTGATAAGGCTGCATTGAAGAGTGCTAAAGTATTGACTCGTGGTTTGCCGGCTTCTCCGGGTGCCGCTTGCGGTCAAATTGTATTCTTCGCAGATGATGCTGCTAGCTGGGCTGAAGATGGAAAGAAAGTCATCATGGTTCGTATCGAGACATCACCTGAAGACCTTGCCGGTATGGCTGTAGCTGAAGGTATCTTGACAGCTCGTGGTGGTATGACATCTCACGCTGCCGTTGTGGCACGCGGTATGGGTAAGTGCTGTGTATCAGGTGCTGGTGCATTGAACATTGACTATAAGGCTCGTACAGTTGAAGTTGATGGTGTTGTATTGAAAGAAGGTGATTATATCTCTTTGAATGGTACAACGGGTGAAATTTATAATGGTAAGGTTGAAACCAAGGCTGCTGAAGTATCTGGTGACTTCGCTGATTTGATGGCTTTGTGCGAGAAATACACTAAGTTGGTTGTACGCACAAATGCTGATACTCCTCATGATGCACAAGTAGCACGTAACTTTGGTGC
>JAEIGA010016933.1_pt1 | contig 11093 bp, 15 predicted proteins | sample 9270691 | NCBI WGS metagenome assembly JAEIGA01 (sample SAMN17057246, study PRJNA624740) | gut metagenome | biome: biome; isolation source: fecal sample | host: Bos grunniens | place: China: Xizang | collected 2019 | reverse complement strand
TTTTGCCAGTCCGCGCCGATAGCGTTTAAGACTGTTTCCGCGCTTTCTACGGTCAGCCCCGTTGCCGGGTCAAATACAATAGCCATTGCCTTCCCCCCTTTATAGCGTCAGCGTGATCTTTGAACTTTTATCTTCGTCCGCGACGGTCAGCAGAATTTCGCCGGTCAGCTTGCGATCTCGCACGCCGTCAAGATTGACCGCCGCGTCTAAAACGCCTTCGACGTTTAACGCCGCTTCGCGAATGCGTGCGCGAAGTACTGACAACGCCGGACGCGTGAAGCCTAGTTCAATTTCAAAATGCGGGATTCCTTCGTCCATCGCGAAAAATGCTTCATTCGTGAACAGCCGAACGGCGTTCGCGACGTTCTGCGCGATTGCGTAGGCCGCCGCGCTCGTCTGCAAGCGCCCGGAAGAATCAAGCGTGATGTCCCAGTTGTCGGGTGTCAGATATAAAGTATGTCCGTTCATTCGCTATCTCCTAAAACGGGACAAATTCATTATTTAAATCGCTTCTAACACTTCGGGATTCGTTAAGAATTCTGTTCTGTGCGCGGCGAAAGTTATGGCGAACTTGCATAAACGCGGCTTTAAACATTCGGTTCTGCGTGGGCGTTAGTTTATCGCCCTGTTTTATATACAGCGTCATTTGGGCATCTGTAAGCCGTCTAATCGCGTATTCTTCTCTTCGTTTAACACTATCAAGCGCGGAATCTCTTAGGCTGTCCAGTTCTTTTGTATCTCTGGCATTTCGCAGACGCGCGAGGCTTTCACTGGCGATCTTGATGCTTTCACGGTTCCCGATAACGTTTTCCATCATGCCGCCCTCCATGGCGACTTTTACACCTGTTAAATACTCCGCATCTTTGTTTTCTTGAGCGTATGCCGCCGCCTGCTGTAACGCTTTTTCTACGTCACTATCTCTGTTTTTTCTGTTCCCATAGCGGTAGTTGACCGCTCTTAAATCCCTTTTCAGCGTTTCCTCTGCCTGTTGTTCTTGTTCTGTTTTCCTGCGTTCCTCAGTCTGTTTTTTGCGTTCTTCACGCTGTTTTCTCTGACGTTCTTTTTTCTCTGTCTGCGCCTGTTTACGTTCTTTCCGCGCCTGCGACTTGAAATCCGAGAATAACGTCCCCTGCCCGCGTTGCGCCGCCGCATCGCGTTTAATAGCCGTCAGCGCCTCGCCGAGTTTCTTCCCCGCATGACCGCCGCCCAGACCGTAGACAATAGCGCCGTCATCGTCCAGAAGAACGCGCGCCCCGCCGTGCTTGTCGCCGTTCGCGTCGCGCCCGGAAAGCGTTATCCAATCATCAGCCGCGATCTGGCGGCGCTTGCACCATGCGGCGAAATCGGCTTGTTTTCGGTTGTATTCGTCGAGTGCTTTAAATACTGACGGTCTCATGATTTCACCTCATTTAATGCGGCGTTGAAGTCTCACCGTGAACGCCGGTATGCGTATGTCCAAGATACGAAAAACCGCCGCAGATAATGTCGCCTGTGTATGTCACGAGCGGAGCGTCAATCGTGACGTTCCCCGGCGCTTTTATCGTGATGCTTCCGTCTTGCGCGAGACGGACGAACGTATCAACAGACTTATTCAAGAAGCCGCCGACATAAAAGCCGTCCGCTTGATCGAACTTGCGCCATGATCCGGGCTGAACCGTCTGCGTCGCGCCCTGTTTAACGTTTGAACAATCCGACTGTGCGAAGACCGCAAGTCCGATGTCACCGACAACAGGATCAAGAACGACCGCCGCGCGTCCAGATTGAAGCCGGAAATACGGAAGATGATGAATCGCCGCCATCGGAAGCGAATTGCCCCATGCGTCGATCTGCGCAACTAGTGGCCGCGCGTCGACATAACCGGCGGCGTTTGTGTCGCCTGCCTGCACTGCCGTGATGATAACGGGGATCGCGGTTGACATATCGCGGATCAGCGTTTTAATCAAGAATTCCAGTTGATTTAAAGGCGTGGAATCGGTGTATTCGTCTGCAAGCCCTTTAACGATTGCGCTTTCGTTTTGACTTCTTTCCGGCATTCTTCACCGCGTCCTCTCCTGTCCAAGAACCTTCGATCTCAGAAAACCATTCGCCGTTCTTCTCGTGTGCGCTGACGCTGTGCGTAAGTTTCGTGATCTTCCACTCGCCCGACGCACGCGGCACGATGCTTTTCACGCGCACAAGACCGCCGAACTTAAAATCGGGGTTGTATAGCGCCACGAGCGAAATTCCCTTGTCTGTAAACGCAGGATAGCCCGCAAGACCGCTTTCTTCGGTCAGATAAGGGATTGTTCCAGTCTTACGCACTTCACCGCGCGGCTGAATGATGATCTCGCCATCATCAATAATTGTTTCAATACAATACTGCTCTGAAAGTACGCGCAGTTTCTGCAACGGCGAACCGTTAAAAATGCAGTTCTGCACTTGCGTCGTAACGCCCGCGTTCTTGAAGCTATATCCCATTTCAGCCGCCCATGCTTTCGCAAGGTCAGCCGCCGCCGTGCTTCCCGCGACACTGAGCGGCGCGGCGGCTTTCTTGACTGAATACGCGCCCGTCGTGGCACTGATGTTGAAAGTCACATCGGGCGCGTTCTTGAAGTCTGCGACGGCTTTCGTGATGTCGCCGGAGAACAGCACTGGCAGAGTTTCACCGACCGTGCCGCCGTAAAGCGTCAGAAGGTTCTTCGCGCTTGTCAGTTTGCGAAAGCCCAGAACGGTCAACTGTTCCATGACTTCATATTTCATGCCTTTGATAGACAGTTCGCACTTGCTCAGATCGGGAAGACCGACTTTTTCAATCTTCGCGGACATTGCAAGCCCTTCAATCACATAGGTATTTTTGCTTGTGCCTTGAAAATTGCCGGTTCCCAACTGAATTTCTGCGCGAAGCGTCTTAATGCTATACGAAGCCATATTCTTCAGCCTCAGTCTGCGTCAGATAAAACAGCACATAGCGTTCGTTCTCGCCGAGTCCGTCCCACTGCGGCGCAGTGTCGCCGAGCGTATCTGCAAAGATCAATGCACCGCGAAAGTCTGTTTCATGCTGAATAACGGGAACGTAGTTCAGACAGACGCACCCGGCGGCGATCTGCGTTTCGTCGAGCGTCACGTCCATATAAAGCCGGTCGTAACGCTGATACAAACTGATTTCAACGTTCTGTTCATCGAGGATCGTGATGAACGACTGCGCGGGGAGTTGTTGAAGCGGTATTTCAAGCATCTTCTATGCACCCCCGAACGTTTTCTGCAAGAAACTTTTGCGTCTCTGTGTTTGTTGCGCGGTCGTTTTGCCCGTCGCCTGAGAACTGGCGCAGTCGGCACGCTTAACTTTCTTTTTCGTCAAGCGTTTTTTCGTTTCGGTATACTGCGCTTCAACTTCGCGAACCTCGATCAGCGTCAGTTCGACATAGCAGACTTTCAGCCCGTCTTCACGCTTGCGCGAATAGTTGAGGCTTTCAAGCGTCATGTTGCGATATTCGACCGTAGGCGTGACGAGTGAAAACGTCTGCGTGCCGTCTTTCAGCGTTTTTAGGTTCGTCAGCGCGGTTTGAATGTCGGAATCGTCACCTTGAATCGCGAGTTGAACGCGGATCTTGATCGAATCGGCAGTCTTGTTATAAGCGGCGAAGCCCCCGTTTTCAGTCGGCATCTTCAAGACTTCGCCTTCATCGCTGATCTCGCATGAAATGAAACTCTGAAATTCAACAAGCGAATTCCCGTTTTCGTCAGCTAAAAGCCATTCGTTTTCAATCATGAGCCGAACACCCCCGCATTGACGGGCGCAAGCGTCAAGCCGCGTTCAGTGCCTTCGCGCGATCCTTGCGTTACAGCGTTCTGAACCGCCGCCGTGTTTTCAACGCCGTTGAACGTATTATTGTTATTCACGGTCGTGTCGTATTTCACGCTGATCGTCTTCCGGTTATCCTGCGAAATCTGCGCCGTGTCTGCGTTCTTTCCTGTTACCGCTGAAACAGGCGTGCCGTTGTCAGAAGAACCGCCCGCAAGCCAACGCGCCCACCAACTATTTCCCGCGCTTGCGGATAGTGCCGCGTTCGCTGTTTTTGTTGGGTCGGTCGCGTTCTGGACTGCGCCGGAATAGCCCTGTTGCGCCATGCCGAGCGCATCAGCGCCGAACACGCTTTTATCACGCGCGAAGTTGATCTCTTTTTCGACCTGTTGACGTGCCGCGACATTCGCCTGCGAATCCGTCAGCAGTGGATTCTCTTTCTTGATCTGCGTCGCGCGTTCGCTGATAACGGCGTTCTTGTCGCGGCCTTGCAGAACCTCTTTTTCGGCGTTCTCTTGGAACGGGTTATTCAAGCCGAGGAACTTTCTGAATTCAACAAGAATCTTCTGAATCCAACCGAAAAGTTCTTTCGCCGTCGCGGACATGGCCTGAATCGTGACAGAAATGGCTTCAATCGTGGACTTAACTAAATCCCACGCGCCGCCGGGTTCATCAGCGCCGAGCCATTCCATTGCGCTTTTGCCGATGTCAGAGACAAGTCCCCAGATTTCCGACAAAAGCGGCTTCAATGCTTGAATAGGCGCGTCCAGTGATTTCAGCGCAGTTTCAAGCGGCGCGAACGCGTCTTTCAGTCGTTCCCAGAGTGCAGATACTTTTTCAACGAACGCGTCAACGTCAAACGACGATGCCCATTCAGAGAACGTATCAACGAACGCGCCGCCGATGTCCTTCGCCAGTTTTGAAATCGTGTTCCAGACGCTATCAGCGAAATTCGTGATCGTATCAAGCGCCGCCTTAAAGTCTTCCGGCGTTCCGATTGCACGCCAGAGAGGTTCAAACAGCGTTTCGCCGCCTTCGGCGTGGACTGCGATTTCGTCAAATATGGAGCCAAGCGCGGCTATTGCCGCAATCGGTGCAAGCAACGGCATAAGCGCCGCGCCGAGTGCTTTCGCGGCGGTCAACAGCGTTCCGCTCATGATGCCCGCGATAACGGTCAAGCCTGCGACAATGAAGCCTTGATGCTCTCTGAATAACTGCGCGATCTTCGTTATCCAGTTTGCGACGGTTGTCAGCGCAGGCGTGATGACCCGCAGAATCGGCGCGGCGAGTTGTTTAAAACTCTGCGTTAAGTCGCTAATAGCATCGTTGAACTTCGCCGTGATCTCAAAATCCTGTTTCGTATAAACGCCGAGTTCCTTCTGGCGTTTAATGACTTCATCAAGCGCGACACGCCCCTGCTGCAACAGCATGATCGTTCCTTGATCGAGGCCGAGATTTCGAGCAAGACCGGCAAAATTTCGATTGCCGATACGTTCAGCCGCGCCCGCGAGTTCGCGAAGAATCTGGAACGCGTCTTTGACTTGCCCGTTTTCAGTCGCGGAAATACCCAACTGTTTCAGAATCGGCGTGAGTCGGCTTTTGCCGCCCATCGCCTGCATTCTCTGCAACTGTCCGTTCAGCGATTCGAACGCGCCCATGAAGCCTTCGACCGAACCGCCCGCACGTTTTGCCGCTTCGCCGAACGCCTGCAAGTCTTCAGCACTTGCGCCGATGCGTGCGGCAGTCTTGCCGATGCGGTCGGCGGTCTGCGTATACGATGAAAAAATACCCATCGTACCGAGCGCGGCGGTCAGCGGAGCGATGAACGTGTGAAAGATGCCGCGAAACGTCGCGCCGAACTTCGCCTCAATCATGTTCAGCCCGCGTTCCGCTTCACGCGGCGCTTTTTCGGAGAATTCGCGCGTTGTGTGTTCGGCTTCTTCCATGCCCTTTTGATAGTCGCTTGAATCAAGCCCAAGCGTCACTATGAGCGCGTCAACTACGTTTTCAGCCATGCCGTTCACCTCCTCCGCGCTTCCGCGTCAAGTTTTGCCGCTTCTGAATACGCGGCTTCGTTATAGTTATTCACAGCGATGATTTCATACATATCGAGTGCATCACCCATGCTGTAAATCGTTTCCAGTTCATAAAGTGACGCATACCGCCGCGCGACTATCGCCGCCGTGATATGCGTCACGTTCTCATAACCGATCAGTCCCGCTACTTGTGCAATTCGATCTTCGGGGAGCGGGGGGATTCTGAGCGGTTTTCTGTTCCGAAAAAATCCAAACACACTTTCGCGGCTTCGCCGTAAAGTGCGAACAGCGTCCGCACGTCGGAAACGTAATCGTCGATTGTTTCCGGCGTGACGGCTTCTTCCGCTTTACCGACAACGCGCGTACACGATCGCAGAAGATCGTCGAGCAGGCTTTGCACGTCCGCAAGGTCGATGTTTTTACAGAACGACTGGAAGTTGTTTCGGATAAAGACAACAGCCGCTTTCAAGTCTGCACCGTCGGGAAGTTCAGCGCCCGCCGCGCCGAGTGCTTTCAGCGCCCGCATGATCCATTTGCCGGTGTCAGTCGCGCTCATTTCGCGGATTTTAAACGTCAGTTTGTTTCCGCGATCTTCAAGCGTGATCGTTTTTTCGTTTCTCATCGCTGTTTACCCCCTGTTGCAAAAAAAGAGCGTGCGCCTAGTTATAGGCGCTACGCTCGTATTTCTCAAAGTGGAACGTCCACGCGGTCGGCTCCATGACGCGGGCGGCGGTCGAAGTGACCGCGCCGTTCTGCATCACGCCTTCCGACCAGATGATCTGCTCGCCGATAGACGGGATAATAGCCGTGATCGAGACTTTGTACAGACGCTGATTCGTGATCATGGCTTTCTGAATCGTCTGCATGTAACGGCGCGAAGGCGAACTAGCCTCCAACTGAATCGTCATCGTCTTAATGTTCGGCACATAACCGGCGGCCATGTGTCCGTCAACGCCCATTCGCGTTTCCGCGACTTGCAGAGCATCGGCGTTCCACGCCTGATTCGTCGAAAACATCTGCAACTCAACGCCGGACGGGTAAAGTTCCTCGCACGTCAGAATCAGTTTAGCGTTTGCACTGGTAATGTCAGTCAACATAGAACTTCACCCCCTAAAGAATTGCAGTTGAAGCGATTTCAAGACGGTTCACGCCGCCGCCGTAGGTGTACCACAGCGAGATCGTCGGCGACTCGCGATTGACGCGGACAGAAGCGCCCGGATCGTCAATGCGGATAACGAAACCGTTCGTGAACAGTTCTTCACTGATGTCCTCGCCCGCTTCTTGAATCAACTGCGCTTTCTGCGATTCGCTCAGTGCAACGCCCGCGTCAATGGTGCCGTTGCGAAGCGCACGGTTGACAGGATCAACAAGCCAAGCGCGGATAAGAGCATAACCGGCATCGTTGTACGGCACGCGCCCAGAAGCGGCAAGCCCCGCCATGCAAGAAACCTGAATGACGTTTTTAAGCCAGATTGCATTGATATACGGATCAATAAATCCGTACTGACCGAACATCACGCCGGGGAAGAACAGATAGAAATTATCGTTCCTCGTTGCGTAATTGCCATAGAACGACCAGTTCTGTTTAATCAGCGCCTGCGCGGTCTGGCCATCAGTGACGTTCGGCGCAAGCCCCGACTGCCCCTTGTGCGCAAAATTAATCACACCGTTAATACGATCCCAGTCAATCGAAGCCGCCGCGCCCATGACGAAAGCGGCATAAGCATAAGTACCGTAAACGCCCGCAGTCGCCGCCGCGTTCGCCGCCGTCAGCTGTGCGGCGATTGAAGTCGTGCTGTTCGGGTTGAGCAGTTCAGCGTCAGTCGACCACGGGACATAAAGGTAATCCACGCCCATGCCGGTCGCCCATGCCGCAAGGTCGAGAACTTCACTGTCCGTCGCGGTGTACGCGCTAGTGAACGTTACCCAGTTATCGCTAAACGTGCGAACCGCCGCCATGTTTTCGGCGACGCTCATGGCCGCAACGCCGGGAGAAACGACCGCGCCGGTTCCTTCTGCAAGGTTCAGAAGCGCCGAAAGGTCAGTACCGGACGCGGGCGCACTTGCGAACGAAACAGACGAAGACGCGCCGACCGTGTTCGACGTGATCTGGAACGCGCCGGTGAAACTGGAATACGTCACCGTCGCGGCAGAACTGAACGCCGTTGTCAGCGTCGCCGCGACGTCAGAGAACGACGTGGCCGCGCTGAAATCGACGCTCGAAAGCGAAACAGTCGTGCCGTCAACGTCGATCTCCATTGCGCCGTCGGTCACGGCCTGCAAAGCGGCAAGCGTCGCTGTATTCTTGCCGCCGCGAAGCCAACCCGCCGCGTCAGACAGCACGCGAGGCGCGATCATCAGCGTGCGCGGCTTTTTGAAGCTGTTATCGTAGCCAAGGAAATAACGAACGGCGAAAAGGTATTCATCGGAAGTCATTCCGAAATACTCGCCGACGGCATCAGCCGACGTAAACGGAAGCGCATAATCAGTAAGCGGAATAAGCGCGTTCGTTGTCAGCAGAAGACCGTTCATTACAAGATCAGTCCCGCCCGCCGCAATCAAGCGCGGAGTGACGTTGACGATCTGTGAAGCGGGAATCGCCATGTAAATCACCTCTCAACAAAAAAATAGCGCCGCTATTCAAGCGGCGGGCAAATAATGTCAACGTTTTTCAGTTCAAGCGTTGTCGCTTCAAACCACGGCAAGCCCTGTTCGACCGTCGACCAGAACGACAAGTGCAGTTCTGTCATGAATCGCCAGACGTATTGTTCAGCGTCCATCGTCGCCGTCAGATCGCGAATATCAGACGCGTACAAGCATGAAATGCCGTACTGATTGAAGAACTGCACGCCGCCGGAACTGCGGGCGATTGTTTCCACTGCCTGCGCCCGTTGCATCGCGTTCACGCCGCTTGCGCTGTAACAATCGACTTGAAACACGACTTCCACAAGCGTCGAATCTTTCAGCGCTCCGTCCTGTCCCGGCTCAACTGCCGCCGCGTCGAACGTTTCGACATTCGTGCCGTGCCGCTCATATCTAAGCGGATAATACAGCACTATTTCGTCAGTGTTCGGAAGCGCGGCGCGGTTGTAGTTGCCGCAAATAACATGGTCGAGTTGAACACCGGTGTACTTGTTAAGGAACGCCTGTACAGCGGCGATCACGTCCGGCCACGTCACGCGAATGGGATTAGTCGGTAACGGAAACGTCGGCATTTGCGATCACCTCCGGCGGGTTCACCTGTCGCACGGCGCGGCATGATACCCAACCAACGTCTGCGAAATTGTCCGTCAACGCAGTAACTAGCCAGAACGTTCCGTCCGCGCGTTTGAAAATGTCGCCGCCCTTTGCGGTGAAGCGGTCGAGGTTCAGCGGGTTCGTCTGCACGTCCCAATACAGATAGACCTTTATCGTTTCCGTGTTCATGTCTGCACGGTTCGCGTGCATCAGCGAAGCGTCGCTTTCGCTTTGAACTTGCGCGACAAGCGCGAGAGGTTCAGCATAAGACGGTTTCAAGATGCCGCCGACGTTTGAAGCGCCTTTGTTCTGATACCAGAGAATCGTTTCGTCCGGGTGAACCGCTGTGATCGCGCCGCGCACGACGTGATGAAGATTTATTCCGTTCATTCGATCACCTCGTATGCAATCGATGCAAGCATAGTCCGCGTCAGAATCAGCGGCGTGTTGGCGTATTCCTTGCCGATGCGCTTTTTAAACGCGATTGTTGACGGCGCGGAAGGCGGCGGGACGCCTTTGATGATGGTATTTCGAAAATCGGGAATCATCGCAAATCCGAGCGCGTCGAACGCTTCCGCGAAACTGGAACGCGTCATGATCAGCGTGCCGAGCGTAGCCGTCCAACTGTGTTTGTATTCCGCAACAGTGTTTCGCATGAACGGGCGCGGCGGTGTGTTCCTGCGCGTTCCGTATTCCTGCCAAAACGCCACAGTCGCGACGCTCTGCCCCGGCTTTTCGCGCGTCTTCGGCTCACCGCTGTACGTCGCGCCTTCAAGAATACCGACGCGCAAAGTCGGCGTTTTGCCGCCCAGACGCATGAGCGCGATCTTCAGCTTTTCGCCGCCGCTAATGGTAACGCGTGTAAGCGACATAATAACCACCTCGCGCGAAGCGTCGCCAGAGTTGCCAGAACGCCGCGCCGCAGTTCGTCTGATTCCACCATGAGGCATTTTCATTCGAAGACTGCAACGGTGAAAATGACGTGCTGACACTGCCTTCGCTTGCGCTTGTAACCGCACCCGTCACGCCGCCGCCGCGTTGTGCCAACGTCAACAGGTGACAGGTGATCTTGTACAGCATGGATTTTCTGAGCGTCAGATTCGCGACGGGCGAAGCATCGTCGTTTGAAAGATACAAACAAGCGTCATTAAAAGCCGCCGTCAACTGCGCGTCCGTCAACTCTGAAAACTGCGGATAGATCGCCCGAAACTCTGTGATGTTAAACACAACGGAAGCCATGATTTACACCTCGGCGGTATGAGTTTTATCGATGTCTACGGGGTCAAGCGACGAACGAACGTCCTTCAAGTTCTCGGCTTCGGCTTCGGCACTGCGAACATCGGGCATGGCTTTCAGCATACCGCGCGTGAACGCGGGAAGAACGCGCCCGTACTTTTCGACGATTGCGTCCCACAATTCAGCGTCGACGTTGTGCGTCAACCCCCAACCGGGAACGAGAATGCCCTTGTCCAGACCGCGCAGATTGTGAGCGTATCCGTTGATTTCCACGACGTGTTCGATGCCGTTCTTGTCGGCGATTCTGAAACGGATTCCGACAGGATCGCGGAACATCACCGTATACGTCTGCACCTTTCGGGGCGTGATGACGTTCGCGGCTTCGATCTTCGTTTCAACAACGGGCGCGGCTTCTTCAACAGGCGCGGGCTTCACGTTCTTTGCGCCAGAAACGGCCTTTTTCGTGCTTCCTTTAGGTCTTGCCATACTGTTTTACCTCCTTGAAAAAGAACGGGGCAAAACGGCGCGTTTTTGCGCGTTCTGCCCCGTATTTGTTGTTTTTGCGTGCGCGGTTTTTAGCAACCGAGCATTGAAACGACGGCGAACGGACGATAGTAGATCGTGCCGTAGGTCGAGGACGAAACTTTCTGCTTGAAACTGGACAGCTGAGGAATGACGCGGCCCATGCGCAGTTTCTCGCTGAATCCGATCTCGGCCACGGGCTTGCCCATAACGGAACGCGCAACGAGCATGACGAGGTTGCCGGAGCCGGTCGCCATTTCGGGGATCGTGATGAACTGGAT
>JAEIGA010016932.1_pt1 | contig 11093 bp, 9 predicted proteins | sample 9270691 | NCBI WGS metagenome assembly JAEIGA01 (sample SAMN17057246, study PRJNA624740) | gut metagenome | biome: biome; isolation source: fecal sample | host: Bos grunniens | place: China: Xizang | collected 2019 | reverse complement strand
ATAAGGGGGAGGGGGTAGTTGCGATTTACCCCCCTCTACCCTCTTTTACAACTTTGACGTACATACCTGTGAAATCAAATTGAATTATTTCATCGATTGCACGTTCATAATCATCTTCAATCATTTCATCAGGAAAATCAGAAGAAGTTCTTAAACAACGAGCGACAAACTCATCACAACAATAACCATGCTGATAATCAAAAGCACGCCAATTGTCATAGTCCTCTATTGGGTCATATGGATTATCGATTGTTGTTAATGCAACTTCGCGTTCCATAAATCAATTCTCCTTTCATAAGTATTTATTAACTGTAGATGCACTAATGTCAAGAGCCTTAGCAATCTCAGCTTGTGTGTATTTACCAGCCATTCGCTGTATACGAGCGACAAGATTTGGTGCAAGTTCTTTGGTTTCCTTAGGCATAGCAAGAGAACGAAGTCTATCTTGATCGCCGTTCTTCCAAATCTCTTCGATTCCAGACTTACCAACAGCACCTGCTTGAATAGCTTCCCATTCTTTATCAGATACATAAACCTGATGTTTAGAAGCTCCAGTGCGGTTACGGGCGTCCTTAAGGGCTTGGTTCTTGAGTTTCTTTATCTCATCCTTAGATAGCTCCTCACCAGCCTGTTTAGCTTCATATTTCTTCATATCCACAACGGAATTAGCAATAAGCTGAGCTTGTCTTTCAAGGGGCTTATTCTTTTTAGCCTCCATCACCTTAGCCTTAAGGGAGTTTACCTCGTTCTCATAGGCCTTTACTATAGAGGGGTTACGTTTATACTCCTCCTTACCAGCAGTAAGTGATGCTTTACGAGCTTCATTTCCCATTGCTTTCATGTAATTTGCGTAATCAGCATAAACTTCTTCCATTGGATGACCCGATGATAGGGTATGGGCGTCTTTAGTCTCATACATCTTGGTGCTGGTCTGCATACGTTCATGCTGTTTCCACCCCGTTACCTCTCCAGTCTTTCTATCTATGACTGGTTTACTGTATATGTCGGGGGTTTCAAGATACTTTATCTCACCAGTCTCTGGGTCAATACCTATCTCTTTACGTTTAGAGATTCTCTTCTGCCCCTTAGCCGCTGAAATGAGAGTAGATGCACCGCCATACTTCTTGCCATGTTCTCTGTCTGGCTTAGGCTGGTACTTCTTTTCAAGTTCCTGTATATTGAACTCTTTATATGCCGCAGTATAATCAAGTTTATGCTTAGCGGCATCAATAACAGTCATTGAATACTTAGTTGCTCTTACAAGTTCATCAATTGGCGCTTCCTGAAGTGTCATATCAGTAATCAGATTAGAGATTCTACCCATCTGAGTATGCTCTTTCTGACCGCCTTTCTTACCCATAGAAACCATTCCTGGTCTTTCTGGGAACTGAGCTTTAGCATCGAATTCCTGAAGGTCTTTGATTGCCTTCTGGGTCTTGATAGTATAACCTTTAGTTGGTATTACGATACATGTATCGCCATCAAAGTCAGCACCTGACATCTGTTCGGCGGCTTCTGGATGAATACCAATAGCATCTCTTGCATTCTTACCGATTGTGTTGATAGCTGATTTACATCTGTTATTAACCTTAAGTCTCGGTATCTGATACGTTCCTTCGTGCGGGAATCTTACAAGGATAACTTCTTCGCCATCATTATAACCAGGAGCATAGCACTCGTTTGGTTTAAGTTCAGGGAATGGTAAAATAACTTTTGTAGACTGTCTTGGCATAGCGGCGGCCTTAAGATGAACAGCCGCAGAGTCACATTCACCAGCAAAGTCTTCAAGAAGCATCTTTCTGATTGTTGGATTTGTGGCAGCCTGAATCTTCTCAAATTCATTACGTCTGAATGAAGCATCAAGAGAGAGCTGTTCCTTGGCGAGTTCAGTTGACTGTTTCGATAAGAACTGAGAAGCGAGCGTTCTACTCCATTCATTCCAATCACCCTCTTCTCTTACAATATTGAGAGCTGAGAGTTGACGTTTACCATTCTTATCTTCATAATGACGCTGAACCATTCTAAGATCTTCTTCAGCTTTAAGTGCAGAGCCGAACGGGTTGGATGGGTCTTCAATTTCACCAGCTTTATTACGTTTCTGTTCCTTAAAGACTTTCTCCATTGGTGTTCCAGTCTTCTTATTGGTATTAAAGACGATATCATAACCTTTCGGAATATCATCACCGTACATAGCCATGCCTTTCAGATAATATCTACCGTCTTTATCATCAGCAACACCGATACGAACCTGAGCATACATAGCCTGACCAAGATTAAGGTCTTCTACTCCTCTACGAAGTTCGATAACACCATCTTTGTCTTTGCCACCTTCATCGCCATATTTGATAAATACTCGATTTGAATCGATATTCTTAATGGGTTCTTTTGGTTCGTATGTGAATCCGCCGTCTTCTGTCTGCTGACCTGGAAAACGGATTTTGTCCTTATTCTGAAGAATTTCTTTAGTAGGTGTTCCCTTAGGTACGATGACTTTCATAATTGTATGTTTATTTGGGTCGTTTACCTGAGGCACAGAAAGATCTGAACGAATTTCGTATTTACCTTCTGCTTCGAGTATAGCAGCCGCTTTCTTAAGCTTATCTGCTGATATACCCATATAAATTTCAACACCTTTACCAATATCAACATATTTGTGCTCTTTAATAGCATCTCTGATTACATCGGCAGTATTATTAAGCACTTCGTTATTGGCTTTAGCTCTTGGATTGAGCAGACCACGAACTGTAGATTCATTTACTTCGTATCCAAGAGTTTTGGACATCTCTTTAGCGATTGCTGTTGGACCCATGCCTTTTGAAGCAAGAGCAAACGCCTGGTCATACTTGATTTTACGCTCTTTGGCAAGGTCTGCGGCTTTCTTGTTACGTAACTGAGTTGAATTCATCTTGAAAGCTTTACAGATTTCCTTCTCTGTGAGTCCTTTAGCAACGAGATGTCTGTATGTTGCGAGGAACGTTGTTGCATGCTGATTCGGATTTTTACCAGAACCATAAGGATAACGACCAGAATGTGGTATACTACCTTCATGCCTGGTTCCATAGTGCTCCAGAGACTCATTGTCCTGGTCGTCGACTTCCCAAAAATATAAATCTCTGTTCACGGTTTATACCTCGTTTCTTAGTACATAGTCTTTGTGAACGATGTCGTCCATTATGTCACGAATGTCCTCAGCTGCTGGACACTCTTTCACAACGTCATCATTCTGATAGATTCTAAGTTCTATCTTTACGTCTTCTGGCGTTATGTTATATTCATCACCATATTCGAGAAAGAAAACAGCCGCATAAATATAAAGTTGTTTCATAGACGCAGGAATGCTTCCAGTTTTAAGATCGTGGATTCTAAGCATTCGCTTCTTGTCGTTGTAACCTATCGCATCAGCTGTACCGAAGCAGTAGTTAGAATATACAAGAATTACTTCCGCATCCATACGATATCCGATCGCATCGTTGATATGCATATTGAGAGTCTGACCATTGTTTGGCATCTTTATACCAAGGTCGATATGCTCTTTAGCCAACGCATGAAGTCTTGTACCAAGTTCTTTAGCCTTGACATTACGATATGTTGTTACGAGTTTTTCGTCATCGTAATTAAGCCAATGATAGTTACTTGGACTTAGGAATGCGTGCGCGTCTTTTAGGCTTGAGTGATTGTGCCATTTCATATAATACCTCCTCCTTATTCTCAGGAAATATAAATGCTGAATATGACATTTTGTTCATTGTCTCAACATAGAAATCCTGATTTGGTTGATGTGTGGCATCTTTGGACTTTTTAATTTCCAATGTTGCCCACTTATCTCCAGAAAGAATTGTAAGGTCTGGGATACCCTGAATATAATTCGGGTCGTTCTTCATAATGATGGCGTCAGGCAAGAGCTCCTGAATTTCATCAATAACCTCTTTCTGGAATTTGCTCTCTTTCATGGTTACACCTCCAAATATACAAGACACTGTTTATTATCCGCAATATAAATAACTGCTGTGAGTGTCTTAATTTGGCAAAATAAAAAGGTCAGTAAATTCACACTTGGTCTAAGACGGTATGTTTATTTCTATTATAGGCTTTGTTTATTATGTGAAACACCCGTGACTTTTAGAGTATCACTCCATTCTAAATTATTAACGTTAACATTTGTTTTATTTCTATCTTTAAATATAACGTATTTTAATTTTAACGGGTTTGGTATAAATGTTTCAGCGACTAAACGATGAACGTATTCTGTTTTATTATTTATATTCACTTGTAAAACGCCTTTGAATGTTATAAAAGGCTCTATCAGTTTTAAGTTATTATCTACTTTGTATATTATATGACCCTCAGGACATATATAAAAATTTGGGTATCGATTAAGTTCTGTCCATTCAAACCATGACATATTAATACTTCTCGTATTGCATAATCTTCTATCAACCCATTCGAGATTGTCAGCGACACAGTTTTCTTTATTTCCGTCTTTGTATTTTACACACATCGAATCATCTCTTATATGTTTAATCCACAACATAGCTATAGCACGATGAAGTCTAATCGGTATCCTATGATTATCTCTGGTTTTTAATACAACCATTTTATTTCCATGTCTGTCGTATGTTACCTTTATTGGTTTTGGATTAGATGTTCTCTTGGATATCACGACTCCATTTTTAGAGATGAAATAATCTGGTGCTTCTTTTATCTGACGATATTCTTCGTCTTCAAATATAAAAGTTTCAAAGTTTGGTAATGATGGTTTAAGATTATACTTTTTAATCTTATCTTCTCTCAAACTCATAATCTCACATCCTCTCAATGAATATCTTTTCGTTAAATTTCTTCTTCCTGTTGATAGCATTATCTATGGCGCTATCGATACTTGACTTACTCATAAGATGGTAATAATATAAATCAACAAACTTTGTGTTGATTCTATCGATTCGTCCAGCTGACTGTTCCATAATCTTATAGCTATAGTTTGCACTGTAAAATATAATAGTGTCTGTCGCTATACAGTTCCATGCTTCGGCGCCTGCTGTATATTGAACCAGATAAACCCATTTCTTGTAATCATTATCAAGGCATAGTTGATGAACCGAACCATTCCATTCTGTCCATTTACGTTTAGTCGCTTTACAGCATTTACGAAGGAGTTCGAGTTCGTAGTTGTAATTGTAAAATATAATTACTCTATCATGTGATTCAATAAGTGCACAAACTTCGGCAGTTCTATCAGGAGATTCATTTACAATCTTCCTAAGGACTCTACACATCTCACCAGCATCTTTACATGGTTTGTCCTCATATACATTCCATCGTTTCTTCTGAGCAAGTAAATATAAATTCTTATTGTATTTACAGAATTTTGTTATGTGATGTCTAACGGTCTTTCTTTTGACAGGCATGTTTACAACTATCTTTGCTCGCATTCTTTGAAGACGTTCTTCTTCGATGTATCGTTCTATTTTTGGAAATTTACTGAATCGGCTATAGACACAATGTCTATTAGTAAACTCGGTTTTGTTTCTAAAGAAACCATTTGCTATGAAGACCGTACAATAATCAATCCATGTATCGCCAGGTGTCGCGGACAATAATATCCATTGGTTATGTCGACTTATCTTAATCATTGATTTAGACCAAACACCAGAAGACACAAGTCGTTGTTCGTCAAATATAAAGAAGGTGTGCGTAACTTTCGTATATTTACTGATGTTGTTCCAACTATCTATTACGACATTTACACGATGGACTTTATTCGTCTCTCTATCGCCTTCATATAAACCAAGTGGTAGCATCTCTTCCTGCCAATCACCAGAGTCTCTCTTACGAGCAGTTGTGATGATGTAAATATCAATAGGGTTCTTCATCTTAAGTTTGTCTGGGTCTCCATTACAGACTTTGGTGAAATAGTAATATAAAGCTGTTAATGATTTACCAGAACCGACACCGCCAACAAGTATGTTACCATTCTTAAGCCTCACTACTGCTTTCTTTTGATGTTCATATAATTCCAAATATCAATCACCTCCTAAGAAAAAGAAATAGGGCCTGCGTTTTGCAAGCCCATATTAAATTAGTGAACCCAACTATCGTTGTTAGTTATCATTCTGTGTTCTCCGACATGATTAATGATCTCTCTCACTTCGTCATAAGACTCGGTAGTTATTACTAACAGTTCCTCACCTATCTGTATTTCAGCGTGCTCCCAGCCGCCTACATTTTTGATAGAGTCGATTCCTATTAGTGTTGGTTTACCTGTCTTTTTGCAAGTAACTTCAATAAATCTTGTCATAAAATGACCTCCTTTAAAATATAGTGGATTTCTCCTATAAAGAGGTCTGTCGATTACGCGTCAAATATCAATCATTCAAACGGAACATCATCAACATCTGTGAAGTCCTCGTCATCGAAATCGTAGTATGTGTCGAAGTCATCAGTCACAACTTCAATCTGTGCTTTCTTGAGATATGCCTTGATACCCTTACGTCCATCTTTATGCCATGTTTTACCATGACTGATTTCAAGATTAACATTAACTATCTCGGCTGAGTCGAAAAGCTCGGCTGACTTCTCAGTCATGAGCGTTCTCTTGTATTTTCCATTATCCTTCTTAGTAACCATATGAATTACTGGAGGGAAGTTATTGTACCTCATTTCAACCTCAAGGCGATACATTACTGGGTCGTCTTCATGACCTTCGCGAGGTTTGATTTCTCTAATATTCCAACCGTCGTCCTGCATAGCCTGAATATCAAAGCGCTCTGGGTCAAGCAGAAGCCAGAATGTTCTCTTATGTAATGGGTTATATCCATTATAATCGAGACCTCTGAAGTTACGCATCGCAATCTTTACTTCATTAAGCTTAAGATTGGGTGTCTTGTCGAATTCTCCTACCTGCTGATTAAATCTGTTTACATTTGCCATAATTTGGCCCTCCTTAAAATATTAAAAATATAAATAAACAAGAGGAGATGTGTAAGACTCGAACTTACAACCTCCTGCGTGTTAAGGCAGGCGCTCTCCCAATTGAGCTAACATTTCCTCTCATTATAAGCTTTGTTTAAGCCGCGAATTCCTCAAACGAACCGTACTTCTCTATTGTCGCAACTGCTTCATCGCAGAGTCGACCATAGTATGAAATATCGATGTCGTCATTGAGTCCTTCATTCTTAACGTTTTCTGATTCCATCCATAAGTAACCCTTGGTTCCTGTAACAGCACCACGTTTACCATTCTCGGAATCGATTCTCGTCAGTGCTCCACCATGAGATTTCATCGGACAGAACAGGCCAACACGTCCAACGAATGTCTCATTGTTATTATCACAAATATAAATCTCACCATTGCCACTTGTGGATTTGGTTTCACACATATCTGCGAATTCGATTGGCTCGTGGCTGAATAATGTCTTGAACACATACGGAACCTGGAACTGTGTACCAGTAGCAGTCCATACATGACCTTCTTCTGCCGCTTCCTTATTGTCCTTTGGAATATAACCATAATGTTCCTGACACCATTCTGGAGTCTGATACTTGGCAATATAAACGGCATCATTGACAAGGCACATCTTTTCGTATGTTGCTTCGTGTTCGAAAGTATAGCCATACTTCTTACCATATTCCATAACGAACTGAATGATTTCAGGTGTAGCATTAGGTATCTTAACAGAGTCTGTCTTAACATGGGCAATTTCGAAACCTCTCTTATTAACCTCTTCTCTGAGATTAACCATGAAGAGTGCTCCACGCTTAGCAACAACATTATCGACATTACGCGGATCTCTACAACGATTCGGGAACGATGCCGATGTTAAGCCATAAACCGCATTAATCGGAACCTTAAGAGCCTTATCGAGTTTCTTAATTGAGAATTCATACTTATCCATGATTCTACCAATAGCACCATCAAACATAGCACGAGCTTCATCGATTTCACCATGTTTGATATGGAGTCTGGTTTCAACAAGAGCATAATACTTTGCTGTGTATCTGTCACCAAATATGTTAAGCGCTTTCGCGGTCGAAGGATGCATACTTGCAATATCAAGTAAAGCACAATTATACCAGATTCCAGGTTCGCCGTGAGCCCAACCACCTTCCTTAGTGTAAACGCCCTTGTACAATGAGCGCTTGCTCTTGTCAGGTTCAAACTGGTTAAAAGTATAGCCTGGGAACTCCTTACTCAGATCAGGATAATTGAATTCCTTCTGAGGATGTTTATCGTTACCAAATATAATTTGCTGTGTATGGTTGTTTGTTGACTCATTAACAGACAGACCACTCAACTCGGACAGTACGATACGACTTACCCAGTCGCTATCTTCGAGTTTGTTCCATACAGCCTCTGTAGCCTCAACGTCGTTACAGCAATACTCGGCAACGGTCTCCCAAAGTTCTTCAGGTACTTCTTCATCCCATTTAAGACCCAGTTCAAGATGATGAATACCGAGGGCTATTTCCCATTTCTTCAGACTCTTCTTATCGTTACTGAAGTCGTAAATATCAGTGTAACTAATATTCTTAGCCTGTGGAAACTTAGCCTGCCTCTGTTCGTCTTTACTACCTTTGATGATTCTTCGTGAAAGGTCATACAACGCTCTATTAGAATATCCAAGAGCTCTTGCATAACAGATATGATTATCATATTCGAGATTGTTGAATCCAACAAGACGGAATTTAAACAGTCCCTTAATAACATCTGGTGTAGGATTAATGAGTCTTATAATCTCAGGTTTACCCTTAAACTTATAACAGAGAACAAAGAGATTCGGAAAGACCTCAACATCAAAGAAGACAATTGGAGCTTCCCCATAATCTACAGACTTCTCCAGCATCCTCGGGTCAACAGTTTCTTCCTCATATTCACGACTACAGAATTTCATATCTGCAACCATTTCAAGACATTTACTCGACTGATGTGTGCTTCCTGCGGCAAAGTCTCTCATTGCTGTACGCATATCAGAGACGTCGTAAGAAATATCACTCGCATAGAGTTTGTCAAGTATCATCTTAGCATATGACACATTGGTTACGGTATGTCCACCGCTATATCCTTTCTGCATACACTTGACGAGCATCTTTCTGATAGCCTTATCGCTCTTATAATACTTTATGTCGAACACTTCATCATTTGCTCCTTTCGTTTCCTTGAATGGTAAACCGCTGCTTATATGAGCAATATCAAGATTGTTACAAATTGTAAGCTTGCGACGCATTGACGAGTTCTTCTTTTCAGGAAACACTTTGATCTCAACGTTTGCATCCATTACACTCGACAAGTCATTTACATCACCGTCATAAATATAATGCAGATGTAACCCGCCGCCACTTTTGCTTGTTTCCGCATAAGTTGGAGGTAAACCGAGTTTTACCGCTTTCTTAATATTTTCGCATAAAGATTTATTGCCGTTCTCATCAACACCATCGAAATCAACAAATATATGATGTTCATCTGTTGGCTTGATAAAGTGAAGTTTCTTCGTATCAATATCACTCAGATGTGTTTTACAGTTTTCCCATTTGTACATGGGTCTGGTACCATCTTCGGTAGCATATTGTGCTAAGCTATTAGCTTCGAAAATATCAAACTTTGATTCCTGTTGTTTCAGTTTGAGCCAGTCGGGAATATCATCTGGTAACCCAACAACCCTTTCGTCGCTCTGCACGTCATCCTTTTCTTCATATTCCTCAAGTTCTTTAAACATCCCACTTTTAAGTCCAATGAAAACGGAATAATAAACACCTCTATAGCGAGCCTCAAACTTATCAAAGTATCCTGAAACATCAAGTCTAAATTTTGAATTTGTATAATTCTGGATGAATACATTATTATCTTCCGCCCATTCTTTGAATTTAATCCAAAGAAATTTAAGCGCTATAAATCCACCATTGCTTTCTATTTCACTTTTAACAACATCATACTCATCGGTTAAGAAATCATAGACATTGTTTGTGAACTTAAGCATTTTACTCGGTTTATAGTCATAGTAATAATCGATACCCATCGAATTATAAACTTCAATACAATGATATGCGATGGTGCCAAGTTCGTATTCAACCTGTTTGATGAGTTCTTTGTATCTCTTGGGAGGTATTGTGTCACCGCTTGGATACACATCGATAAGTCTTCGTATCAATCCAGACTTCGAATCTGTAATCTTTACTGGACTGTTCGTACCCATGAATAAGAATGTATGAACCCTCGAAGGATATGTTCTTTTGAACTTTTCGTTGATTCGCATTTTCTCATGAGATATGATCATGTTGAGTCTCGTATTGGTTGTGATTCTACTCAGATCACCATCATGTTCAATACCAACAAGAGGATCATCGGCGAACGCTTCAAGACTAAATGAATTACGCATATCGCCAATGGCTTCGGAATCAAATGACGTATTATAACCTTCAGTCAGCATTGCAATAATATTAAGCACTGTTGACTTACCAGTTCCGTGTTTACCATACATAACAATAAACTTCTGAATCTTCTTACTATCACCAGTGAGTACAGCACCAATTGCCCATTCAAGTTTAGCACGTTCCTCTGGTAAATATAAAGTGCTGATTAATTCCTCCCATGCTGGACACTCACCCTCTTTTAATTCATACGGTAGTGTCTTACTCGCATAATCCTCACGGGATACTTTCTGATTCTTAAATATAATTTTGTTGTCGAGTGGTTTTGCGTTATCGTCAAGTTTCTTTGTAAACTTTAAAAATTCATCCCATTGCTTATCATTGTTAGACATCATTGTTAAATACGGAGCACCAACTTGTTCTGCCGCTTCTTTTACAATATCATCAATTAATGCCGCACATGGCGTTTTCTTTGTAACCCAGAAACCAGTAGATTCATCATACATAGCATAGAACTCACCACCTTTTATCATAAGGTCTTTATACGACTTCTTAATTAAAAGGTCAGCAAAGAACTTACCTTTATTATTTACTTTGGGTTTAACAAAATCTAAGATATAAATCAGCTCCTTTCTTAAAAATTGTGGTGTGTGTGGAAATTAAATATATATATATTATATAAATTTATTATTTTATCGTTATAATTTTTAAAAATCACACACACAGCCGTTT
>JAEIGA010016931.1_pt1 | contig 11093 bp, 5 predicted proteins | sample 9270691 | NCBI WGS metagenome assembly JAEIGA01 (sample SAMN17057246, study PRJNA624740) | gut metagenome | biome: biome; isolation source: fecal sample | host: Bos grunniens | place: China: Xizang | collected 2019 | reverse complement strand
GATCTGCTTTACGAGGAGCTCGTCTTTTCTCTCGAAGAAGGGCATCTTGAGTCCTGCTCTACCGATCAGGATCTTAGGGTTCTTGCGAAGACCTGAGATGATATAAGCTTTATCCGGCGGTGCCTTTACATAGCTGCAGATAATGATGATGATTACCACAATGGCAACAATAACTGCTGCAATGATGGGTGCTGTTAAAAAATCAGGCATTTTCCTTATCCTCCTATTTCTTAAAAAACCCCACACCGTGTTGACCGCGGTACGGGGACGCCATATGTTTATAAAGATATTTTACATTATGGGTACCCCCGGTCAAGAAAAATCGTATCCGGGCAAATCCGATTTGTACAGTTGAATAATTTGGAATATCCCCGATTATGCGGGTTTAATATTTTTCCACAATTCCGGACACCGGAAAGGGCTCAACGCAACTATAGGTGGCATCACAGCGGTTTTGCAAAGTAAAAGAGGACGCCTTAAAAGGCATCCTCTTCAACAAAGATTATCTTTTAATATATTAATAATCAGAACCTACAAAATACGGATTAACTTCACAGAGTTTGATCTCACCGCCTGAGATCTCATAACCGATAACTCTGGAGTTATAGAAATCTCCGCGCTGGTCATAAATGCTTGCCATGCCGACATAGTATCCGTTTGAAAGAGGCTTGCTGACGATCCTTGTAGATGAAGAATACGTTATCTTCTTGCCTTCAGCCTCAGATTCAACTCCGTTAAGATCCAAGGTCGGATAGAGCGGGATGATCGTATCCTTGAGCTGTGGCTGTATGATCTGCTTCGTATCTACCATATAGTTGATCTGATCGGTGGAATCCGGAAATAAGCGTATGCCCTTTATCTCGAACTCTTCGGTATCACGGTCAAATGCAATTGTAAGATATGCATCTTTGCCGTTGTAAAGCACATGGGAACGGTACTCTACGGTTGAAATGGTTCTGGATGTCATCTCGATTGCCAGAGGCTGGCCGTCTAAAAATACCCATTCTCCGTCAAAATCACAGCAGAGATTTCCCTCGCCGTCCAGATAAACAAATTCATCCTGGCCGTAGTAAGTGATAACGCCTGTTCTGTCATCATATACCGCCAGCTCGAATGTGTAATCCTGAGCCATGCTCTGCACTGAATCAGGTATAGCAACAGAGAAGTTATTACCCTCTATTACCGGCATTGTCTGCTCGAAAACATAGAACTGTGAGATATCAAGAACCTGGGGTTCGGCATCGGTCAGAGTCTTGACCACCGCTTTCATATCATCATCGAGACATCCTGAAAGCTTATAGTAATACAGTGCACGGACATAAGGATCTTCACAGATATCGTAAATATAGTTCAGGAAATAATGCAGACCCATATAAGATGAGATGCTGCCCGGAAGATAGACACTTATACCCTGTGTATCTGCAAGGGTTCCGGTCTCGCGGTGATACAAAACGGATTCATGCAAAAGGTCCTTTATCTTAGAGCACTCTTCCGGATAGCTGTCTATCATCAGGTCAACATAACAGCCGAGATCAACCAGATTATAGATATCATAACTGCTTGAGGCCACATGGAGCGTATTGTTGCTGCAGCGTCCGATATCAGCCAGAACGCTGATGTCTTCAGCAGCATCTTTCAGCTGGTGTTTAGCAAGTTCCGAATATGCCTTATAAAGCTCTTCTGTTTTATTGGCATCCAATACTGCGAAAGTGACATCTGTCATGGAAATGTACTTGGTCATATTAACATGAGTCTTCATGCAATAGTCCACAAAAGTATCAGCTATGGTTTGGGCAACTGCAGCCGGACTCATGGTCGGATCTTCACTCATCCGGTTTAAAAGGTTCAGATAATCCCATCCATCACCGGGTTCGGATTCTTCACTCAATGCATAAAAGGATGCAAAACCGTACAGCTCATGTGTAACTTCAAGGTTAGACATCAGGCATGCATCAAAACCGATGATGTCAAATGCGGGATTTGCGGGATCGGGAGTATAAACATTTGAAAGCGCCGTATTGATGTCTCTAATGCTCATGTTTCCGCCGCCGAAGATGGAATCCTTGCCATAACCGAACGGTCCGCCGCCGTGATCCCAGAGAATGAGCATCGTGTGATCAGCCGGGTAGTCATCTCTGCAAAAGCGCAGAAAATCCGACAGGGTATCAGGATCGGTGGCACGCTGCAGAGGCATGTTCTCCACCTGCTCGAAATATCTGTCTTTGGTTATTATAAATCTCTGGGTCTTATTGGGATTTACCAAAGAATTGCTCCATCTGGTAGCACCGCCTGTCTGAATAACGATCGTAATGTTTTCTGACAGTTCAGCAGACAGCATCTCTGTGATGTCTAATGTTGCTGCACCGTCTTTTGTCGCAACTACGGTCTTATCCATGACATATTCACTTCTGGCAACCGGCTTTTCGGGAGCATAAAGGAATTCAGGCAAAGAGAGACCGTTCTTACCGAGATCATTAACGTACATATCAAGACGGTTATGATAGTCAGCAACACGCTGTTCTTCTCTGGCTGTTCTTACAGGACCTACCTGAACAATGGCAGTCTCTGACAGATCATTCTCGTTATAATCTTCCAGATCTGCACCGACCATATAAATGCAGATAGTCCATGTGTCGTCAGGATCCACTCCGGGATATGCGGCGATCCTTTCCGCGCCTTCAGTGTCTAATGGAGCGATCTCATATATTTGTTCCTGAGTTACTTCATCATTCATATGGAGAAACGCAAGACCGTACTTAAGGTACGGAGCCAGCTTGCTGATGCAGACACCGATATAGATCGCAACAGCTGCGACTAATCCCCAAAAAATGACTTTGGCAGCAGGTCGCAGCGCAAGACGGGGAATCCGGATAAACCAGGGTGCATCTTTGTAATGCTCCTTAAGCTTCCTTCTGTCTTCCTTCCTGGTTTCCTTCCAGCGCTTTTTACGCTCTTTTTTTGCAAGTTTCTTCTGAAGTTTTCTTTCTTTACGGCTTGGTTTTTCCGTTACGGCCGCTGCCGTCACGGAAGAGTCTGCCGTCTCAATGGTCTTCTCTTCTGATTCCGTGTTCTTGTCTATGCCGCTCATTTTTCATCCTCCTCATAAATGCGCTTTAACACATTTACATATTAACTGACCAAATTCAAGCATTACCTGTTTTGTGGTGAATGGTAATCATTTAGTGGTGAGTTGAATTCCGGGCAACAAAAAAGGAGGTCAAATAACCTCCTCTTTATATATGATTATTAATTTAATTAACCGAAGAAATATACGAATCCCAAAACGTGGAGAACAAGACCTGCAAGGATGAAGAAGTGCCATACCATGTGGGAGAACTTGAATCTTCTCTTTGAAGGAGCGAAGAAGATACCTACCGTATAAACGATCGCACCTGAAATAAGGAGCCAGAAGCAAAGGTGGGATACGTTGTTGTAGAACTCGATGATCCTGAAGATGATCGCCCATCCCATTACGGCATAGATGAAATATGTGAATCCCTTACCGACCTTTGTGTGATAAGCAAGTGCCGTAACGAGTACGCCGGCAATTGCCATCAGAGCTTCCAAAGCCCAGAGGACTGAACCTGAGATGGGACCTAAAACATTTATGCAGATAGGTGTGTAAGCACCTAAGATGGCAAAGTAAGCAACACTTCTGTTGACCTTGTTCATTACTCTCTTGTGGGGAGTGCCGTGCTTCATGAGGTGGTAGACCGTGGACATGAGCAGAGCAAGGATCAGTGTGATGATGAAAGCGGAAATGGCGATTACGGACATTACGACATGTGCCTGTGAAACGCCAGCTTCAGCAGAAGTGCTTAAATACGTATTGATTGCTGCGAAAGGAAGAAGTCCTAAGAGATAGAGAGCGGGAACGCCGGCTGTAAGTGAGTTGCCCACTTCTTCGCCGAATGTCTCGTATGTCTTGTGAAGACCTCTCTGGACTGCACGCTTGGAGCTCTCAAACCATGTCAGATCCTTCAGACCTTCTTCAAGAGGGTCCTGTCCGGTCTGCGCGGCATGTTTCTTATCTTCGCTTCCGGCAAGATAAGTTTTCCAGAATTTATTATTCTTTGCCATTGATTCGAATCTCCGTCCTATTATTCAACCGATATATTTTACAAGGTGAGCGGTAGGTTTTCAACCATTGCGCCCTTATCCCTCTTTATCCTCTTCTGAAGGTGCTCCGAGAGGGATAGCTTCGTCAGAATGGGGCTGTGGCGCTCCAAGAGGAATGGCTTCATCAGCCTTGGGCTTGGGTGCTCCCATGGGGATGGCCTCATCAGGCTTCGGCTTCGGTGCGCCCATCGGAATGACTTCGTCTGTCTTGGTCTCCTTCTTAACGGGACCGGAACCCAAAGATTCGACCTTTTCTTTCTCGGGTGCGGCAACACCTACATGGACGGGTCTTACCGGTGCTCTCACGCCGGCGCGCTTTGTGGAGCGGCCTTCCTTCATGGCAGGCTTCTCTTCAGCTTCCGGAGAAGGCATATTTATTGCATCGTCCGTCTTTTCGACGGGCTGGTTCTTACGTGTGATGTCTGCAGGCGTCTGTGCTGTGACGGGCGCGCTGATTACGGTGCCGAGTACCTCAGGCTTCTCAGGTGCTTCAGGCGCTTTTGAAGGCGCAGGTGCGGCCTGGTCGGGCGTCATGGGGTTGAGCTGCTCTGAAAGATATGCTCTTCTGTAGAAGCGGATGATCCTGAAGAGGATCGGCCAGATAACGGTGACCGGAAGGATCCAGTAAACGACAGAGGAAGCGGCATCATTGCCGATGAACTTTGAAAGCGCTGCGAAAGGTGCCTGCATTACCGCATAGATGGCTCTTAAGCAGAGGGAGCCGAAAATGTGGAGCATGTCTGCATTGTCGCCTTTGATGAGTTCGGGTGCGGGATAGAACCACAGAGGGAAATACGCGAGAATTCCGTATGCGGCAAGTCCCCAGTTGATCCATTCCTTCTTCTTGAATGCCGCAAAAAAAGGCAGGAAGAAGATAAAGAACAGCGTGTAAAGGACGCTCATGAGGCGCTCGAACGTGGTGAAATCTCTGGGGATTATCTGATCCCAGGTGAAATAGAGCGGCTTAAAGCATACGAAAGTCAACGCTCCCGCGATAAGTCCCAAGAATACACATGTGAAGTAGTCTCTTCTCATATATCCCCTAAATCAGATAAGGTCGGCTGATAAAAAGCCGACCCTATTTTAATACAAATTACTTTGTTTATAAAATGCCGTTATTCTGCATTAGGTTCATCGAGCGATCTTAAGTACTTAACCTTAAGTGATTTGATCGTTACGCCGCCTGATGCGAAGTGTGCGCGGAAGACGCAGTTCTTGGCATACATCATGCACTCGCAGCTCTTGGTGACGGGCTCGCCGTTCGTGCCGTTCCATGTGATAACAGCGCACGGAATACTCGTGATATAGACCGTCATGGGGATCTGCGCAAGCTCACCAAGGTTGGAATAACCGGTGAACTCGAGTCCGTAGTAACCCTGTCTCTCGCATGTGATGCCGAATACGAAGTCCTTGCCTCTTGAGGTCTTTGTCTTGCACTCGATCGTGACCTCGTCGTCCATGTAATAGAAAACATCGGTATCGACTTCAACGTCGTCATCCTTGAAAGGACTGTCGATGTGGTTGATCGTAACTTCCTTTCCTTCGACTCTGTCCATTGCGGGAGTGTTCATTGCGAAGTTCAGGATATTTGCTGCATTTCTCTGAAGCTCGGCGCGTGTGATGAGTGAGCCGTCACCTTCAGTAAGTTCCTTATAAGTATCAGTCTCAAGCAGGTTTTCCTTTTCGACGCTGGTGCAGACCATGTAGACGTCGTTCTGGGATCTTGCCATTGCGGAATGGTCTTCGAGAGAATACTTCTCGGCGATGGTTACTTCCTTGTTGATGTATGCCCACCAGTCTGTCATTACGAGGCCCGTGAATCCCCACTGCTCGCGGAGGATCATGGTGTTCTGGTCGTAAAGGCATGCACTGTAGACATCATTGATGCGGTTGTAGGAAGTCATGATGCATCTTGCACCGCCTTCCTTGACTGCGATCTCAAATGCGGGGAGATAGATCTCGCGGAGTGCACGTGATGAGACAGTCGAACTCATCTCACGTCTGTTGGTCTCACGGTTGTTTGCGCAGAAGTGCTTGATTACGGGCGTTACGCCGGACTTCTCGAGAGCCTTTACCTGGGCAACTGCCATAAGGCCCGTGAGGAGCGGATCTTCGGAGAAATACTCGAAGTTACGGCCGTTTAACGGATGTCTGTGAATGTTGATTCCGGGACCTAAGAGAGCATCGATCTTGTTCGAGAGCATCTCGACGCCGAGATATGTATAGAGCTCTTCAACGAGATCAACGTTGAATGTGGAAGCAAGGCATGTACCGTTAGGGAGCGAGAATGCCTTCTTGCCGGAGTCGAGTCTCATGCCTGAAGGACCGTCTGTGCAGCAGAGTGTGGGAACGCCCATGGCCTTAAGCTCCTTGGTGACGCCTCCGAAAGCAGCAGCGGTGCCGATGGTAACCTTTGGGCTGCCCATTCCCTCACCTCTGATAATGAGCGAGAGGTCTTCGTCCGAGAGCTGTGCAATAAACTCGTCCATCGTGTTCTTGCCATGCTTAACATCAGCAAGCTTGATACCCTTGTCACCCGTCTGGGGGATCTCGGGTCTTACGCGGTCAAGACGTGAATCGAGGTAGTTGACCGTTGCAAGAGGAGTGTCTTCCTCACCCATTGAATATGTGCCGTCGCCGTTAGGAACAGCGGTAAGACGCTTGAATGCCTTTGTCGGAGCCAAAGCCGTGCCGAGCTCTTCGAGAAGCCTGTTTTCTGAAAGTCCGAAAGAACCGACAGGTGAAGCGGAGATGAAATCGCTTCCGAGGAAAAATTCATATGTACCCTTCTCGAGTACGAATCCTGTCGTGCCGAGGCCCGTTCTGCCGTCGTCATCGAAAGATGCGAATCTTCTGACGGGAGCTGTGATCGTAACGCGCTCTTCTTCGCTCTCAGGGATATTGCCTGTCTTTGCAAATCCGACAAGGACTCTTGAAGGCTTGGAAAGCGCTCCGTCAGGTGCCTTGCAGTAGAGCATGACGGCCTTCTTGCCCGGAACAGTTCCTGTGTTCTTTACCGTAACGCTTACAGTTACGACATCATCTTCAAACTTGAATTCCTGATCCTTAAGCTCGAATTCAGTATAAGAAAGACCTGCACCGAACGGATAGAGAACGGCGTCCTTTGCAAATGTCGAGAAGTATCTGTAGCCGACGAAAATGTCATCGTGATAGATGTCTTCTTTGAGGTCCTTGCAGAAGTATGCGTCTGAAGCGTAGTCCTGAAGAGACTTTGCGATGGTATCCGGCAGGCATCCTGAAGGATTTACCTTGCCTGACATGACTCTTGCGACGCTGATGCCGCCGATCATGCCGGCCTGCCATACATAGAGCACGCCCTTGATGTTGTATCTGGTTACGAATGACATGTCGATGATGTTGCCGACATTTAAGAGAACTATCGTATTCTCAAATGCCTTGGTTACGTTCCCGAGCATGCCTTCTTCACTGTCGCTTAAGAAATATGCGCCCTTTTCTGCGGAGTTGTCTCTGTCCTCACCTGCTGTTCTTGCGATGATGATGACCGCTGTATCGTTGCGTGAAGCGAGAGTCTTTGCGAGCTCCTCCGATACAGGCATCTCGGCTTGTGACCATGCCTCCTTGCCCCAGCCGAGACCTGCATCGATGGGATTCTCTTCATCCCATTTGTCGTATATGTCCATGAGCTCGGAATCAAGAGTGATGTCCGGGCAGTCATTGAGACCTTCTCTGATATCTGATACATGGTTAACGTTTACCATGCCGCCGGAACCTGTTCCGGACTTGTAGTAATGGATCTGCATCCTTCCGAAAAGAGCAATGCGCGAGCCTTTCTTCAAGGGGAGAACATTGTCTTTGTTCTCGAGCATGACGATGCCTTCTGCGGCCGTATTGATCGCTGCTTCGGTATATTCATTCCAGTTAAGGGTTATCTCATTCATTGAAAAAACCTCCGGTAATTTGGTGCTTTTTTGCTGTTTCATTTGCGGGTTGTAAAGACTATACAGCATTTCGCAAACGCCCGATTTTATTTTACTTGCATTTATTTTGTTTTTCTTGTTATCGGGGTGTTGCTTATGTAAATAAGCCGTTAACAATGCTTAAAAGGTCCTGTTTTATTTCGGGTATCGACAATATTTGCAAGTTTTCTGATATTAAAAGAAAAATCCCGGTCTTATAATGTGCAAAATTCAAATCAGAGAAAGATCTTATGGCACCTAAGAGAACCGACACTGACATGACGAAGGGCTCTCCCTTTGCGATCATATTGAAGTTCACGATGACACTGCTGCTAGGAAACATCGCACAGCAGCTCTATAACATCGTGGATACAATAATCGTCGGCAGAAATGTCAATCCTCAAGCTCTTGCCGCAGTAGGATCGACAGGCACCATCGTATTCCTCATCATCGGAACCTCAAACGGCATGGTCACCGGCTTCTCGGTCGTAACCAGCCAGAAGTACGGCGCCCTGGACAGCAAAGGCGTAAAGGCATCCGTCACAAACGGTTTCTATCTCAGCATGATAGTTGCCGCCATTCTTTCAACTGTAAGCCTTGCGATAATGCGCCCTCTGCTCGTGCTCATGAATACGCCTTCAGATATTTTCGATTACGCATATGAATACATCACGACGATCTGCTTCGGCATCGTCTTTACTGTCATGTATAACCTGTGCTCGTCCTTTATGAGAGCCATCGGCAACAGCAAGATGCCGCTGATATTCCTTCTCTGCTCTGCAGTAACGAATGTCTGCCTTGACCTCCTGTTCATCATAAAGTTCGGTCTCGGCACAAGAGGCGCAGCCCTTGCGACCGTTATCTCACAGGCACTTGCGGTAATCCCGTGCGTCATATACATCTATGCAAAAATGCCTACTTTAAGGCCCGACAAGTCTGACTGGAAGATCAATCCCGCCATCATAAAGCAGCAGCTCCGGCTCGGCATTCCGATGGCTATCCAGTACAGCATCACTGCATCCGGAACCATGATCATGCAGAGCGCATTCAACACGTTTGATTCCATTGCAGTCGGCGCCATCACAGCTGCAAGCAAATTCCAGGGAATAATCACTCAGGGAATGTTCACGGTCGGCCAGACCATGGCTGCCTTCGTCGGCCAGAACTACGGCGCGCGAGACATGAAGAGAATTAAAAAAGGCGTCAGCAGCGCAATGAAGATCTACATCGTATATTCGGTCATCGCAGCAGTGATCGCCATCGTTGCGCTTCCGCACGTGCTGTGGATATTTTTCGATGCCGACGTAGACGTATCGGTCTACATTCCGTGGGCTAAGACATACATCATTGAGTGCGCAGTATGCTACTTCTTCCTCTCGATGATCTTCATCTACAGGAACACGATACAGTCCGTTGGTTATGCCGGCGTTGCAACGGTCCTGGGCTTTGTCGAGCTCGGCGCGAGAATGATCACATCCTTCTACTCGATCTATGTCCATAACTACAACATCGCCGTAGCCTCCGACCCGTTCGCATGGATTACGGCAGGCATTGCAGGACTGGTGATCACACTCATCATCTTCAAGAAGATCGAGCACAGATGGCATGAAGAAAGCCCTGCCGGTGACTTAAGGCATTCGCCCGTAAGCATCAAGAGCAAGGCTTCTTAAAAGGATTTCTCAAATAATATCAGGTCTCGTCTTCAGGTTCTTCCGTCTCTTCAGGCACATCGGTCTCAGTAACAGAACCTGTTACGGCATTGGATGTATTGGCCATTTCAGCTGTGTTGAATACGTCGAACTCCCAGCCGTAGATGTTTCCTGTCTGCATGTCGTAAATAAAGAAGATGTAATAACCTGTCGTAAAGTTCTCTTCCTGTGAGAATGTGAGATGGATCTCCGTGGGATATCTGTCCACGATCTTCTCTGAAGTATAGTAAACAGTCCAGTCGGGAGAGGTCTCATCGGCAATGCGGTATCTGTACTGCCAGATGTAATCACTCGCATTCTCATCAAGCTGGATAACCATTTCAAATGTATTGGTGTCGGTATAGCTCTCCGTTGCGGCATCCCAGCCGGCGCCTGTCATGTAGCTGTCTTCGATAGTGTCGAAAACGCTGCTCATGAACTCAAGCTGGGGAAGATCGTATTCGTATACCTGCACAAGGTCAATGCCGTTTGCGAGAAGGTAATGACCGTCTTCCTGCTTTTCGAATTCGAGAGTAATGTCCAGATCGACCATGTCTTCAACTTCTGCCATAAGGGTATTAAAGTCTGCTGCGCCTAAGAACTTCTCTCTCTTATCCAGAATGCTGCTGAAATCCTTATAGGAGAAAGTAACGTCAACAGAGCATTTCTCAGCCCAGAGATTGGCCTTGAAGCTTTTGTCGTCGATCTCATATGTGGTGGTTGCGGCAATCGCATTCTTTACGAGAAGCATTTCGCCGGGATTCTTTTTCATATAATCATCGTAGATATCGTTATCTTCCGATTCGATAATAACGGGCATAACTGACCTGATCTCATAAGGTGTGTAAGTGCAAAGTTCGCAGAAGCCGTCATAATCGCACTCGGCAAGCGTGGTTGCGATCTTGTCTATGCTTTTATATATCCTGTCCTGGGCAGCCGAATGGTTGTCGTCGTTTCTCTTTTCTTCTTCTTCCTCGGCTTCTTCAGTCTCTCTTCTGCTTCGTCTCGTAGTCTCCTCAGAAGATCCTGAAGCTGAAGAACATGAAGCCAATGTCATTAGATTGGCAAGAACAAGGAAAGCAGCTATAACTTTTTTACTCATCTGAATGCTCCTCCGACTTCCGTTATTATATATCAATACAACTATTAGTTCGAAAATGTTGCACCCGGAATAAAAAACCGCTTCCGGAAATCCGGAAGCGGTCAGATAAGTTACTTTATCAGTTAAGTCAGGATCAAGCCTTACCGTCTGAACCGAGAACGTACTTAATCTTGTGAGCAACCATGTCCTTAACTGCCTGACGAGCGGGCTTAAGGTACTGACGGGGATCGAAGTGATCAGGGTGCT
>JAEIGA010016930.1_pt1 | contig 11093 bp, 9 predicted proteins | sample 9270691 | NCBI WGS metagenome assembly JAEIGA01 (sample SAMN17057246, study PRJNA624740) | gut metagenome | biome: biome; isolation source: fecal sample | host: Bos grunniens | place: China: Xizang | collected 2019 | reverse complement strand
TCTCTGTGATGGATTCACCGACAAGGCAGCGGGCATTGAGATATGTTCCGGTGCATATGATCGCGGCCTGACATCTGTAAACAGTGCCTGTGTGGATCCTGACTCCAACGACCTTGTGATCTTCAGTGAGGATCTGCATGACTTCTGCCTGCCGGATCGTGAGATTTTCCTGGTGCTCCAGTACCTGTCTCATGGTCTTTGAGTATTCCGCTTTATCCGCCTGCGTCCGCAGAGAATGAACAGCCGGGCCTTTGGAGACATTGAGCATCTTGGACTGGATAAAAGTCTTGTCGATATTCTTACCCATCTCGCCGCCCAGCGCATCAATTTCCCTTACCAAGTGTCCCTTTGAAGAGCCTCCTATATGCGGATTGCAGGGCATCATGGCAATGCTGTCGACATTCATCGTAAAGATCACTGTCTTGAGGCCGAGCCTGCTGCAGGCCAGCGCCGCTTCAACGCCCGCGTGACCGGCTCCGATCACGCAGACCTGTGTGTCAATATGGTATTCCATTAATTCACTTTTCCTTCCTGTTTTACAACAAGTTTTTGGCAAAGATCTGTTAGTTATATCTAATTATTTGCCCAGGCAGAATTTGGAGAAGATCTCCTCTACAAGATCATCTTCCACAGCTTCACCGAGAATAGTTCCGAGAACGCGGTAGGCGTTCATCAGATCGATGGAGAAGAAGTCCTCGCTCATTCCGTTCTCAATACTGTCTTTGACAAGCAGTATTGAATCCAGCGCCTCCTTCACTGCATCCTGATGCCGCAGGTTGACGAGGAAGATCTCATTCTTTTCCGCGATCTCTCCTGTGTGGAAGAGCTCCGATACAAACTCGCCGAGTTCCTTAGTTCCTTCCCCGGTCTGCAGGGAACAGAACAGAAGAGGAGGACATTCACTTCCTCTACTCGTAAAGAGCTCCTCAACCTGCTCCTGTGTGACTTCCGGTGACAGATCCGTCTTGTTCATGAGAAGAATACATTTCTTGTCCTCTTTGAGATTATCAATGATCCTCTCAGCGATCTCCTCATCCTCTACAGTTAGTTTCCTCGAACTGTCTATAACGAAGAGGATCAGCTCCGCTCTGTCCAGCGCCTGCTGCGCCCTGTGCACGCCGATCTGTTCCACTTTATCTTCGGTCTGTCTGATACCTGCCGTATCTGTCAGATGAAGAAGGACGCCGCCGACCCTGACAGTCTCGCTGAGGGTATCTCTCGTCGTTCCCTCGATCTCTGTGACGATTGCTCTCTCTTCACCGGCCAGGTGATTGAGAAGAGAGGACTTACCTACATTAGGGCGGCCTACGATCGCCGTTCGGATTCCTTCTCTAAGGATCCTTCCCTCGTCCGCGTGGGAGAGGAGAGTGTGCATTTCCTTTTCCAGATATTCACACGTACCCATCAATCGGTCTGTATACCCCTCCAGGGTATAATTCTCAGGATCATCCAAAGCGGACTCAATGAACGCGATCTCATAGAGGATCTTCTCTCTGAGTTCCTTCACTTTGGAGGAGACTGCTCCCTGAAGCTGCGCAGCGGAAGTCTTTCTGGCAAATTCATTTCTGGAAGAGATCAGATCCATAACTGCTTCGGCTCTCGCCAGGTCGATCCTTCCGCCAAGAAAAGCTCTCTTCGTAAACTCTCCGGGCTCAGCCATTCTGGCGCCGGCCTGCAGAACAAGTGCCAAAATCCTGTTCATCAGGAACATGCCGCCATGCGTATTGATCTCAACTGTATCCTCGGTAGTATAACTGTGGGGACTCTTCATCCAGGAGAGCATGACTTCGTCGATCACATTCTCCTTTCCGTCCTGATCTGCCTCCACGATATATCCAAACCGGATCGTGCCCGGTCTCCAGAGCGAAATGTCCGTCTTATTCTTTTGCGGCGTGCGATATAATTTCGATCCGATCGCAGCCGCGTCAGGGCCGCTGATCCTTATGATTCCGATTCCTGCCTCAGACATTGCTGTAGCGATCGCCGCGATCGTATCTGTCTGTAAATGGTCAAATTGAAGAGCCATAGTGCATACCGTTCCTTCCGGGTAAACTTTTTCAACATACAGAATACAATAATCCCGTGATAAAAGAAAGAGCCGGTGCACTGCAGCTGCAGTACACCGGCTGGTTTCCTGTATTTGTTTTACATCATTTTCAGGTGCGGCAGAAGATCACTCCTGGGATTCAGATTCCTGCGCGTTATCATTGTTTCGGCGCTCTCTGTTTCCGCGATAGTCGCGTCTTCTTCCTCCGCGGCTGTTTCTGCCGCCTCTGCCGCCTCTACCGCGGCCGCCTTTTTCAGCGCGCTCTTCTTTGAGAAGCACTTCTCCGTTTTCATCTTTCTTGAGTGCTACGACTACCTTGCGGTAAGGCTCCTCGCCTTCACTGAAAGTAGTGATGAACTTCTCATTCTGGAGAGCAGAGTGGATGATCCTTCTCTCATAGGGATTCATGGGCTCAAGCGCCACGGGCTGTCTGGTCCTTTTTACCTTGAATGCGATATTCTTGGCAAGATTTTCCAGAGTTTTCTTTCTTCTTTCCCTGTAATTCTCTGTGTCAGCTTTGACATGAATATATCCGTCCACATCTTTATTGACTACCAGAGATACGAGATACTGAAGAGAATCAAGTGTCTGACCTCTCTTGCCGATCAGAACGCCCATATCCTCACCTTCCATATTGACGGTGAGAATACCTGTATCTTTCTGATAGTCTTCGCTGATCTCGACGTTCATATCCATTGTATTGAAAATACCTACAAGGAATTCGTGCGCCTTTTTCCTGATTTCGGAGATCTGCTCATCCGTAAGTACCGGAATAGCAGCTTTCTTTTTGGGAGCAGAAGCAGCAGCTTCTGTTTCAGGAGCTTCGACAGGCTTTACTTCCGCATCCGCGGGAGCAGCCTTCCTGGAAGAAGTTTTCTTATTCTTTCTCTTATTGTTCTTCTTAGCTTCCTTATCCTTTTCCTTAACTTCTTTCTTTTCTGCCTTCTCAGCTTCCTTCTTCTCGGTTTTCTCTGTCTTTTCAGCCTTTTTAACTTCCTTGACTTCCTTTTTCACAACCGGTTCCGGAACTTTGACAGCTTCAGGCTTTTCTTCCTTCTTGACTGTATCCTTCAGCATCTTTTTCTCTGCTTTATTGATCACGTCGTCAAGAATAGCCTGTGTGGCATCCGCAGCATCTTTGATCCTTGCTTTAATGATCGCAGGCTTTGCGCCGATACCGAGAAAACCGGACTTTTCTCTCTGTACCACTATATAATCCAGACGATTGCTGGTCACAGACAATCTCTGGCAGGCTGTGGTAATGGCGTCATCCACAGTCTTTTCTGTGATTTCAATGTATTCCTGAGACATATTTTATCCTTTCTTGCCCTGCTTCTTAGAGCTCCGGGTATCCGTCTCGTTATAGCTGCTGACCATATTCGCTTTCGCGGCAAGACTGCCTGCCTTATACTTTTTGCCGTTAGTCTGTCTGGCCTGCTCTGCTTTTTTCTCAGAATCCGCACTGACCGCTGTATTGGACCTGTCGCTCATTCTCCTTGTGTTCATAGAAGAATACTGGCTCATAGTACTGCTGCTTACACGATTCTTGTCTTTCTTGCCTTCCTTGGCTTCTTTCTCTTTCATCTTCTCAAGATTCTTCTCGACCATAGCGTCGATATCCATCTTGTCGATCTGCTTGTTGATCACTACCTGCTGGATGCAGCGGATCACTGCACCGGTGATCCAGTAGAGACCCATACCGTTAGGAAGACTCCAGCAGAAAACTGCTGACATGAGAGGCATCATGACGTTCATAGACTTCATGGTATTAGCCATCTGATCGTTTCCGTCCTGTGTCGCCGCCTGCGGCATCAGGGCAACGTTCAGATACTGGGTCGCTGCTGCCAGGATCGGGACGATCAGAGCAGCTGCTGCCAGCAAATAGGTCTTATCGCCAAGCGCTTCCCTGAACATATAGGAAGGAGAGTTGGCCATATTCAGTCCGAGGAAACTGTTGTATCTTGTGAGCTTGGTCAGCGTATTTGTGATATCACCCTGCAGATCCGGGAACTTCTGGATCAGTGCTTCCCAATCAGCACCATTGAACTTATTGAGCACATCAATAAATGTATTCTGCACATATTCTGCGACACCGTTTACAAAGCTCTCATTTTCAAACTGCCTCGCGAAATATCTCGCCGCGTTTGTAGCCTGCAGATATTCTCCTGCGGAATCAGCTGCGATCAGTTTATCTACAAGAGGGAAGAACGCCTGCTTGACCAGAGGAACATATGCGGGAATATTGTAGAAAACACGGTACAGAGCAAGCAGGATCGGCATCTGGATGATCAGCTGCACGCAGCTGCCTGTCGCGGAAACGCCGTACTTGCCATAAACCTCTTTGATCTCATCCTGCTGTCTCTGCATGGATTCGGGATCTTTGCGGTTTTCATATTTCTTGTTGATCTTGTTGAGTTCCGGCTGCATCTTTCTCTGCAGCTTGGAAAACTTCTGCTGCTTGATCGTAAGCGGCAGCATGGCCATGTAGATCAGGATGGTCATGATGATGATGGACAGGCCGATATTGGGAATTCCGATCTGATTGAGCACATAGAAAATGCCGTTCATGCACATTCCCAGTAAGATAGCTATAGGTCCGATGATCATTCCGTTATGTTTTGTAAGAAACATTGAATCCTCCTTAGGATTAGTCAAAATACTGCCCTATAAAGGCAGCTTCAGGGTACCGGATCATATCCTCCATGAGAAAACGGATTACATCTGAGTATTCTCCACAACGCAAGAAGCCCTCCCTTAAGAGCTCCGTATTTCTCAACCGCTTCGAGACCATACTCGGAACATGTAGGAATATACGGACATTTGGTACTCTTCAAAGGAGAGAGATACTTTCTGTAAAACTTAATCATCCATATCATTAGATTTTTTATCATAGATCCCAGCCTTTCCCGCCAAATGCAGAAGCGCGCCCTCTATCCTGTAATAGTCGGCATCCTTAGCCCTGGTCCGCGCCACGACTACCATGTCCAAACCACTATTGAACATCTGCTCATGCAGTCGATAACTTTCCCTGATCAATCTAGTGATCCTGTGTCTGACGACGCTGTTTCCCACCTTCTTACTGACCGAGATCCCAATCCTGTTCCTATTAAGATCATTGCCACACACATACAGGACAAGGTCACGGTTCACATAAGATCTACCGGTGCGATAGCATTTACTGAAATCCTCGTTTTTCTTCAGAGATTCCATTCTCACTTTACCCTAAACATAACAAAGAAAGCCACATTGCTGCGGCTTTCAAGTTGTCTGTCAAACGGTCAATTTCTTTCTACCCTTAGCTCTTCTGGCTGCAAGAACCTTTCTTCCGCCGGGTGTGCTCATTCTGGATCTGAATCCATGAACTTTAGAGCGCTGTCTCTTTTTGGGCTGATATGTCATTTTCATGTATGGTATCCTCCTTAACCAAGTTGTTTCCTTCGCGTTCAAATTGTTTCGATGTGCGTCCTATGCGCCGCCCTATAAAGAGAAATCTTTACAGGAAGTTCCTCCTGCGGGCCATCGGCTGCTCTGTGTGGTAAACAGCATTCTAATTATATAGATTTTGCCCTTTCAGGTCAAGCAAAACTTCTTGAAAAGCCTTTATTTATCAGCTTTTTGGGACTTCTACATATTGATTTTAAAAATTTTTTTTAACAAGATATGGGGGCATTCCTACTTATCCACATTTCCACATTGTTACTATCCATATATCCACATTTTGTGGAAATGTTGTGGATAACCCCTTTTTTTGGGTGTTTTTTATCCACAAATATGCTAAAAACGGGCTTTTTTTCACACTTTTCAGGTGTTTTTATAAGGTGGAATATTTATTAAAAAATATGTTATCCACAATCTTATCAACATTTTTCCTGAAAATGACAAATTTGAACAATATTTACATTTATATTAAAATAACCATTAACTCATGATGGGGGTTTATCGCTGAACCGGATCAGATCCTGCCTTTACAGATTGCAGAGGACAGGTCCGAACCTCCCGTCCCGGAAGGAGTTTCTTCTTATTAATAATGCTCATCATAATACAGCATGCGGAAAGATACTCCCTTACATGAATAAGAATAATGAAGTGGTGGTAAGAGAATGAACAACGAAATAATCAAACAGAGCTGGCAAAATATTAAGGAACACATCCGTGACGCCTATGAACTCAGCAATATTTCCTACAAGACATGGATCGAGGATCTTGAGATCGCCTCAATAAGCGACCATCTGGTCACGATCAGGATCCCTTCCGACAATCAATTCAAACTCACCTATATCTCCAAGAATTACAGTGATTTCTTCAGAGTCACGATCTCAGAGCTTCTTGGGGAAGAGTATGATGTAAAGTTCATTCTCGACAAAGAAGAGGAAGGCCCCGCTGCCAATGAGCCGGACCCTGTGAAGCCTTCTTTCAGGGCCAAGATCGAGGACGCCCACCTTCATCCCAAGTACCGGTTCGATACGTTTATCGTCGGAAGCAACAATATGTTCGCGCATTCCGCTTGCCTTGCCGTATCCGAATCTCCGGGCAACACCTATAATCCCCTGTTTCTGTACGGAGGAGCCGGACTCGGAAAGACGCACCTGATGCATTCCATCGGACATTTCATTCTGGAACAGAATCCGAACATGAGAGTTCTCTATGTCACTTCGGAACAGTTCACCAATGAAGTGATCGAGTCTATCCGAAGCGGCAACTCATCTTCCATGGCAAGGCTTCGCGACAAGTACAGAACAGTAGACGTTCTTCTGATCGATGATATCCAGTTTATTATAGGAAAAGAGTCCACTCAGGAGGAATTCTTCCACACCTTTAATGAACTTCATCAGGCAGGTAAGCAGATCGTTCTTTCCTCGGACCGTCCTCCCAAGGAGATGGAAACCCTGGATGAAAGATTCCGTTCCCGTTTTGAATGGGGACTGATCGCTGATATTCAGCCTCCGAGTTACGAGACCCGTATGGCCATCCTCAGAAAGAATGTGGAGAACTCCTATTTCAGCGTCGACGACCAGGTACTTGAATATATTGCTACTAATATTAAGTCCAATATCAGAGAACTTGAGGGAGCCATCAAGAAGATCAACGCTTATTCAAGGCTTAACAACGTGGAAATCACGATTGAAAACGCCAAGGACGCACTCAAGGATATGATCTACCCGGATAAGAACGACATCGTGACGCCGGAGAGGATCATGAGCGTTGTATGCGATCACTACGGCGTCAAGGCAGCCGCAGTCGTATCCCAGAAGAAAGACAGCGAGATCGTCGTCCCCAGACAGATCATTATGTATCTGTGCAAAAATTATACAGACATCACCTACGACGCGATCGCCAAGATGCTCGGCAAAAAAGATCACTCAACGATCATGCACGGCGCCAATAAGATCAAGAACGATCTCTCTGATAATGACGAACTCAGGGGCAATATTGAGGTGATCCTCAAGAAACTCAATATCAAAGCCTGACAATGTGGATAAGTCTGTGGAATATTCATGGACTGTCTGCGGATTATTCAGAACTTATGTGGACAGCCTCAATTTTCCGTTTTAAGGCGGTTTGAGACCTCCTACATACTCCTGTTCTGGCGTGTGGACAGAAAATCGATTTTAAACATCATAATCGCAGTCATTTCCACACCGCTTCATTGTAATTTAAGGCTGAAAATACTATAATTAAGAGTGGTTATCCACATTTTCACATGCCCTATATACTAAGATTACGATATTATCTTATCTATCCTGCGGGAGAGGGCACACAGGAAAAACCACTTACCAAATGCGGAAGGGAACAGAATATATATGGAACTGAGAATTGCTAAATCTTATCTTTCACAGGGAATACAGATCGTATCCAAAGCGGTACCCAGTAAGACCACAATGTCGATCCTCGAGTGTATCCTGATCGACGCTTCGGGAAACAATATAAGGCTGATCGCCAATGACATGGAAATGGGAATAGAGACAGTCGTTCCCGGACTGATCCTCTCAAGAGGCATCATTGCCGTTGACGCGCAGATTTTCTCCAGCATTGTCAGAAAGCTTCCCGATGACGACGTCATTATCTTTACAGAAGGGGAAAAGATCACGATCACCTGCCAGAAAGCAAAGTTCACAATTCTCGGCAAGGACGGAACGGATTTCTCCTATCTTCCCGAGATCGAGAAAAAGAATGAAGTGAAGGTCTCCCAGTTCACGCTCAGAGACCTGATCAGCAGAACGATCTTCTCTATTTCCGGAAATGAGAGCAGCGGCATGATGACCGGCGAGCTCCTTGAGATCAGAGACAACAGGCTCAGAATGGTAGCTCTCGACGGACACCGCATCGCGATCCGCAATGTAGAGCTGAACAACTCCTATGAGGACAGAAAAGTCATTGTTCCCGGAAAGACACTCAATGAGATCAGTAAGATCCTCTCCGGTGATACGGACAAGTTTGTAAGTATTTATTTTACGGACAAGCATGCGCTCTTCGAGTTTGATGATACGATCGTTGTCTCCCGTCTGATCGAGGGAGAGTATTACAGGATCGACAAGATGCTCTCCAGCAGTTACCAGACAAGAGTCACTGTGCAGAGAAAAGAGTTCCTGAGCTGTATCGACAGAGCGACCCTCCTTGTCAAGGAAGAAGATAAGAAGCCTGTGATCATCATGATCGGCGAAGACAGCATGGAACTTAAGATCAATACGACGCTCGGAAGCATGGATGAGGTCATTGAGATCAGTAAAGACGGCGATGATATGAATATCGGTTTCAATCCCAAGTTCCTCATTGACGCGCTCAGGGCTATCGACAGCGAAGAGATCACACTCTATCTTGTGAGCCCCAAGGCTCCCTGCTTTATCAGAGACGTGGAAGAGAAATACTGCTATCTGATCCTTCCCGTCAACTTTATTACGATCGATTAAAAGGATGTCAGAAAAATGGAACTTGAGATCAGAGATGAATTTATTAAACTCGGACAGGCTTTAAAGCTTGCGGGTATCGCTTCTTCGGGGATCGAAGCCAAGATCCTGATCGAGGATGGAGTGGTACTGGTCAACGGAGAGACAGAGACCAGACGCGGGAAGAAGCTCAGAGACGGAGACACAGTCTCCGTCGAGGGCAATACCTTCACAGTTCGGGCATCGGAGTAATACGCTTATATGGTTATTAAGTCGCTGGAACTTTCAAATTTCAGAAACTATGAGTCTCTGCACCTGGATTTTTCCGAGGGAACCAATATATTCTACGGAGACAACGCACAGGGAAAGACGAATATTCTGGAATCTCTTTATATGATCTCTACGACCAGGTCACACAGAGGTGTCAGGGACAGAGATCTGATCAGGTTCGGACAGGAGGAAGCCCATATCCGCATGGTCATGATCAAGAAGGATCTGGACTACCAGGTGGATATGCACCTTAGAAAGAACAAGACTAAGGGAATTGCGATCAACGGACAGAGGATCCGCAAGGCTTCCGAGCTGATCGGCCTTCTGCATATCGTCTTCTTTTCACCGGAAGACCTCAGCATCGTCAAGGACGGGCCGTCCGAGAGGCGCCGTTTCATGGATATGGAACTGTGTCAGCTGGACGCTTCTTATCTTCATGATCTGAATCACTACAACAAGATAGTTGATCAGAGGAACAAACTTCTGAAGGATGTCTGGCAGTTTCCGCAACTGGCAGACACTTTGGACGTTTGGGATGATCAGCTGGTCTCTTACGGATCCAGGATTATTGATAGAAGAAGAGAGTTTATAGAAGAGCTGGCTGCGATCGTAGGACCGATCCACGAAAAGCTTTCAGGGGGAAGGGAAAAGCTTTTGATTTCCTATGAGCCCAATTGCGAGAAGGAGCAGATGGCTGCAAAGCTGAAGGATTCCAGAGGCAAAGATATTCACCTGAAGATGACGAGTATCGGCCCGCACAGGGATGACTTTTCATTCGTGGGCAATGATATCGATCTGAGAAAATTCGGATCCCAGGGACAGCAGAGAACCTGTGCGCTCTCACTGAAGCTGTCAGAGATAGAACTTGTGACCAAGCTGATCGGAGACAGGCCGGTTCTGATGTTGGACGATGTTCTGTCAGAGCTGGACAGCCGCAGGCAGAACTATCTGATGAATACGATCGGCGGGATTCAGACCATGATCACCTGCACAGGATTGGATGAATTTGTGAATAATAGATTTGAAATAGATCAGTTGTATCAGATCGAAGGCGGACAGGTTGTAGGAGGTTAAGCATTTGATGGACAACAACGTATTTGACAACGATTTGAAAGATACTACCAAAGTCGGTACATATACAGCAGATAATATACAGGTTCTGGAGGGACTTGAAGCAGTCCGCAAGAGACCCGGTATGTATATCGGAACAACTTCCTCCAGGGGACTTCATCATCTGGTTTATGAAATTGTGGATAATTCTGTTGATGAAGCGCTGGCCGGTTTCTGTACCCATATCGAAGTTACGATCAATGCTGACGGCAGTGTGACAGTTGCGGATAACGGACGAGGAATTCCGGTAGGTATCAACCACAAGACCGGAAGAAACGCTGTAGATCTTGTATTTACAGAGCTTCATGCCGGCGGCAAGTTCGGCGGCGGAGGATACAAGGTATCCGGCGGTCTCCACGGCGTAGGCGCATCTGTCGTCAATGCGCTCTCCGAGTGGCTTGATGTTAAGATCAAGCAGGGAGGGATCATCTATCACCAGAGATTTTCCAGAGGTAAGACGATCGTTCCTCTCGAGAAGATCGGTACCTGTCATCCTGAAGATACAGGATCAATTGTTTCCTTTATGCCTGATCCGATCATGTTCAAGGAAACCACTGTGTTTGATTATGATATTCTCAAGCAGCGCATGAGAGAGATGGCTTTTCTGACCAAAGGTCTCAAGATCACGCTGCGGGATATGCGTTTGGAACCCACCGAAGAGGGAGAAGAACCCAAAAAGCCCAGAGAGCATGTTTTTTACTTTGAAGGCGGTATCAAGGAATTTGTATCCTATCTGAATAGAAGCAAAACAGCGCTGTATCCGGAAATTCTCTATTTTGAGG
>JAEIGA010016929.1_pt1 | contig 11093 bp, 8 predicted proteins | sample 9270691 | NCBI WGS metagenome assembly JAEIGA01 (sample SAMN17057246, study PRJNA624740) | gut metagenome | biome: biome; isolation source: fecal sample | host: Bos grunniens | place: China: Xizang | collected 2019 | reverse complement strand
GAACTCTCAAATGCAATGATTTCTTTGAGATAACAAACAGGATATCAAGCACTTATAAAAACAAGACAGTGGGCGGAAATCCGTCCTCTGTAAACTTGTGCGGGCGAAGGGAATCGAACCCATACGCCTCACGGCACCAGATCCTAAGTCTGGCTTGTCTACCAATTTCAACACGCCCGCAGACTTTTATGTCATATCCTTTCGTAAAAGGAGTGCAAATATACTATTAATTTTTGAAAGTGCAAGCATCACCCCGAAATACAAAAAAAGAGGTATCTCTACCTCTTTATAAATATTACAGCCATCAGAGGCAGTGCTATGATTGCCATTGTCGCACTGATTGGCAGATATATTCCGAAATTCACATGGGTTGCGACCAGATACGTTATAAGCAGGAGGCCTGTTCCCATTGCCGAAGATATCAGGTAATGCTTCCTGATATCTGTGCTTTTGCAGATTATGCGGCTTAGATTGGGAACCCCAAGCGAAATAAATCCTATCGGGCCGCATATGGATACTGCGCTGGTCACAAGAAACATTATCGCAAGAAGAAGTAAGGCCTTATGAAGATTGCTCAGTTCCATTTCACCATTGAAATGGCGCGTCAAAGCCTTTGCCGTCCAGATGGCAACCGAGAATCCTATCGCAAACAGTACAAGTGAAAATACAATATCTCCTGCAGTAACACCTTCAAGATTAAAGTTTGCCGCGCCCCAGAGATAATACTTCTTCAGCAGGTCCGCATTGGGAGCATTTGTGACTACAATTGTTCCAAGAGATCCGATGAATGTTCCGAAAAGGATACCGAAAGTGATCAGGCTCTGGGTATTGACGCGCAATGTGACGAAAAAGCATACAATGGTACATATCAATGTACATATGAAGCTTCCGACAGTCAGCGAACACCATCCGGACATGGTAGCCGCAGCTGCACCAAGGCATGCCGCACTGCCAAGTCCGAGACTATATACATCGCCCAGCTGATTGCGCCACAGATACTGCATCTGCACACCTCCTACAGGAAGGGCGATTCCCGAAATCAGAACATATAAAAGACTCAACATATATTAAAATTTAAATATGACACCACCCATAAAGTTCCTGCCGGGCATAGGGTACCCGCTCACAACTTCGTATCTGTTGTCAAAGACATTTCTTATCGAGAAATTAAGGCTCAACTCACCGAAATCATTAAACGACAGAGACTTAGATAAAATCACATCAAAGGTATTCCATGCCGGGATATCCCCTGCTCCATCAGTTCTTCCGGCACGCAACTGCCAAAGAGGATTCAAGGCCCACTTCTTCCACTGGATGCTTCCGTCGAGAATCACAGTATGACGTGCGATGTATGGGATCTGGAATCCATAAGAATAGCTGTCCGGAGTCAGATCTATTGCAGACTGATATGAATACTTAGCATTGAAAGAATACTTCCACTCTCCGCTATATTCAAAACCTCCCATAAGGTCAAAACCTGCCGAACGGACTCTACCTATATTATATGGCTGCCATATATTCGGATCCTCAGGACTTGGCGCTGAGGTTATCTTATCCTTCAGACGATTGTAGAAGGCATCCGCCTTGGCACGTATTACCCACGAATCCGATATATTCCTATAAAAATCCAGACCGACATCTGTCAGCCATGCATCTTCCGGCTTAAGGTCCGGATTGCCGTAACCGACATAATAAAGTTCGTTGAAGACCGGCACACGATACGCTCTACGACCGAATGCGACCACATCCAATCCTTTCAATATATTATATCTGAAATCAACTGACGGAGAAAAGGCAGATCTGCGCAAGCCGTTCAGGTCAGAAACGATGCAATATTCCAAGGCAACATCCGCCGCGAAGCGTCCTGCGGTAAAGGACGAAGCAAGGGCAGAAAAGGCAGTAATGCGCGAAGCATCGTAATTATCAGAGTTCAGGCCATCCCATTGAAGGTCAGCGGCCAACGAGAGTTTCCACCAGGAATTTATATGGAAATCATGGGCGGAATTAAGCTGGAGTTCCGTCTGGGCATATCTGCTGTCTCCCCACAGACTTGTATAATAGATATCATCATATGAAGATTTGGCAGAAAGATTCAATGTATATAATGGAGTGAACTTCTTCTTTACTGTCGCCTGCAGGAATGCATTCTTATCACTCTGCCTATCATCAGAAGGCCATGAAACCGAACCGGGAGTACCACGATCAGAGGCATTGAAATACGCCTTCACATGATAATCACCTTCTGTCATGACACCCCAAAGATCCAATCCGCCACGTACCTGCTTAAGGTCATTGTTTACGCGTACACTGCCGTCGCCATATCTGAAATCGCCCTTGGACAGGACTCCGGCTGCATTTGCAGAGAGTGATAGCTTATCACTCAAACGAAAATCAAGTCTTAGACCAGGCAGATATGTCCCGAAAGATCCCACAGACATACGAGCCTTTCCCGCAACAGGACCATTCCTGAAAGAAGGACGTTCAGTCTTGAAAGAAACACTGTTCTGAGCATAATCGACAACTGCCGAATTAATCCCCTCAAAAGGTAACATACCAAGATCACCCTGACCAGACTGAACATTACCGACCCTGACACCATCGAGATAAACCGAGGTATGGGCAGAACCCAAGCCTCTGAGGCTCACGGTCTTGAGACCGGCATAGCCACCATTGTCACCCACATGAAGTCCGGGACTTTGAAGCAGGACATCTGAAACTGAATTTGAATTCCTGACAGACAATGTATCTGTCCTTGAAACTACCCTACCTTTGTCAGCTGTAACAGTCACAGCCTGAAGGGTATCCACGATCGGCACATCTGTGCCGGATGGCACGCCTGCAGAAAGCAGACCTGCAGTAAGAAAAACTGAAAGTAACATATTTAAACGCCTTCACTGAAACTTGCCCCCGAGTTCCTTTGTTTGACTTGAACATGGAAGGTCTTCGGACTTGTTTCTGCTTCCCGGCGCCTTCTCACAACCACAGGTTGCAATGGCATAATGCCGGAGCATATGAAAGCTTACCGCTGCGGGCACAGTTCCGGATTTACACCGGATTCCCTTACGACATGTTCCTGAATAAAAAAAAAGAGGAAAAACTTTAAGCTTTTCCTCTGTGGTAGCGGGAGTGGGATTCGAACCGCACGACCTTCGGGTTATGAGCCCGACGAGCTACCGACTGCTCTATCCCGCGATATTGGACTGCAAATATACGGACAATTTTTGAAAGTGCAAATTTTATTTAACTTTTTATCAAAAAATTGTCCGTATATGCTTTATTTCACCTAAGAGAGGAATTCTATCATAGCGGCTACATCATCCTTCGCAAATGATTTCTGCTCGCCTGAAGAGAGATTCTTGATATTGACAACACCCTCTGCAATCTCATTTCCTCCGACAATCGACAGGAACGGAATCGCCTTCTTGTCTGCATAGTCGAACTGCTTCTTCAGTTTGGTCTGCTCCGGATAGATTTCGCATGAAACTCCAGCCTCACGCAGTGTCTTCACTACAGGAATAAGATATTTGAGCTCATCTGCTCCCATGTTTGCGAAAAGAAGCTTTGTTGTAGATGTCACCTCAGACGGGAACTTGTCAAGGCCCTTGAGTACATCATAGATTCGGTCTGCACCGAAAGAGATACCCACACCAGACATATTTGGAAGGCCGAAAATTCCTGTAAGGTTGTCATATCTTCCACCTCCGCAGATGCTTCCGATAGCAAAATCCTTCGCCTTTACCTCAAAGATGGCTCCTGTATAATAGTTAAGACCGCGTGCAAGCGACAGGTCGATCTCCACGTCATGACGGATACCGGCAGCATCAATGAATCCGAAGAGTTCCTCGAGTTCATCAAGGCCCTTGAGTCCGGTCTCGGAAACGATGCCGGAAACTGACTTACCGCTCATAAGGTCACGCATTACCGCGATTTTCTCTGCAGTAGTACCGGAAAGCGTAAGAACAGGACGGATTACAGAAACTGCTTCAGGAGTAAGTCCCTTCTCCATCATCTCAGCCTCAACAGCCTCAAGGCCGATCTTGTCGATCTTATCAATAGCTACAGTAATGTCAACTACCTTGTCAGGGAAACCGCAGATCTCAGCCATACCGGTGAGAACCTTTCTGTTATTGATCTTGATACATACATTCACATCAAAAAGTGTAAACACTCTGTCAACGATCTGTACAAGTTCAAGTTCATTGAGCTGTGATGTCGATCCGATAACATCCACATCGCACTGATAGAACTCTCTGTATCTTCCCTTCTGAGGACGGTCAGCACGCCATACCGGCTGTATCTGATATCTCTTGAACGGGAATGTGATGTCATTCTGATGCTGTACGACAAAACGTGCGAACGGCACTGTAAGGTCATAGCGGAGTCCCTTTTCACATACCTTCAGGGAGAGAGCCTTGCTGTTGTATCCGTTTTCAGTTCCTTCAACGCGATACTCATCGTAATTGATCTTTGAGAAGGCGTCACCGGAATTCAGGATTCTGAAAAGAAGCTTGTCGCCCTCTTCTCCATATTTTCCGAGAAGAGTACTGAGGTTCTCCATTGACGGAGTCTCGATCGGCGCATAGCCATAGGTCTTGAATACGGAACGGATTGTATCAAATATATAATTTCTTCCGGCCATTTCTGCTGGTCCGAAATCTCTTGTGCCCTTTGGTATTGACGGTTTCTGTGCCATTTTCAGTAAAATTATCTGTTACAATCTGCAAATATAATAAAAGAAGTATCGACTTCGTTCTATATGGCAGAAAACTTAGTTTGGACTACTCCTCCGGTGAGAACATAGGATCCCATGCAGGAAGCTGTACAGGAGTCTGATTCATCATTTCGAGTACATCTGCAGGTACGTACTTCTTTTCCACCACAAGGCGGAACATATATTCATTGAACCACTCGTCTGTCATGATAAGGCAGCCCTTATAACCTGATGTCGGGCCCCAGCTGTTCTCCACCATCCATTTCACAGGTTTTCCTGTTTCCGGACAGATATCAACAGCGATCAATGTCATGGCATGAGTAGATCCGCTCGCATAGGTCTGTACCCTCTCCTGCTTGTTCATTCCGAACTCAACTCCCATAAGAGAATCGTAGTCGAGGTTAGCTACATCATTTGTTCCCTTCCTGAGGTCGAGGAACTTACGTACGTCACAAGAGAAATACATAGCGACATTGTCCCTGATAGAGGCGATCGCCATCTCCTTGATCTTCTCTACCGGAAGGTTGATATACAACCAGTTATGACCATCGTACACATGTCTGTCATAGTCAATTTCGTAAACCTTTCCATACTCACGGCAAGGGTCGTTCATAACCATGATATAGTTATTCTCGAGATCTTCGCCGACATACTCCTGGTAGAATGACTGTGGAGTGTATTTCTTAGCGTTGACAAATTCATTCTTGGAATTGTATCTTGCCCAGTCGAACTCCTGAACAGGCTCACCAAGACAGAGAACGAGCATTCTGTAAACCTCTGAAAGCTGCTGCACCTTCATTGCCTGAAGCTTTCCTTCGAGTTCCTTGAGGCCAGCCTCTACATCCTTCTTAGGACGCTTTGCGATCTTTGCGTAGCCTTCCTTGTATTCGCTTCTCAAATCAAGGCCATCCTCGCGGAGCTTGGTCTTGATAAGTGTCGACATCTGGCCTGTATTGTTTGACTGATATGTTTCAGGCATGACTTCAGCCGGCACGATTCCATACTTGAGGATAAGGTTTGAAACACCTGTAAACTGACCGCCATCACCAAGTGGATTTCTGAAAAGCCAGTCAACAGTCCTGTCCTCATAAGGAAGATCTTTGGTATCGATCACTCCCTGGAGGAAAAGATTCGCCTTTTCAAGCTGGTCGTAGAAATAAAGATAGTTCTGAGAAAGCTCGAGTGCAGGAAGGTCATACTTATCTATAATCTTTGCTCTCAAGACATTAAGACCGGTAAAAAGCCAGCATCTTCCCGAAGACTTCTGGTCTGTAATTCCCTTTGTTCTTACTCTGTCTGAGAAATGAGTATCCATCATACCGGCATTCTCGGAATTAAGTGCAAGAGTTGCAATCGGATTGCATGCAAGAGCATTCCTGATAGCCTTGTCCGATGCATTTCCCTCGTATCCCTTGCTGATTTCAGCAAGCATTTCCTTTGAAATACCTCCTTCCGGAGAACCTGCCCTCTGCTGGGCATTCATAGTCAGGCTTGACAAAAGTGCGGCAGCCGCTAAAGCAATGATAATCTTTTTCATATGATTCAGTGTTGATTTTCAGAAAACATAACAAGGGCAGTCACCGGAATGACGGTCACTGCCCTGCCTTGACCATGCGGTCAACAAAGATAACACTTTTAGTTCAAAAACACACTGCGCAGCACAATTTGCTGCTGACGACATCAGTCATCGATTTCAATCAATCTGAAACTGCTGTCAAAAGTAATTTCAATCCTGTTCGACAGTTTCACCTCATAAGTCTTCCTGTCAACCTCATATTCTACGATATGCGCATCCGGATAATGAGATTTCACTATGTCAGTGATCTGTTTTGGAATAACCGCTGTCGGAATATCGCCAGATCTTGATGAAATCTTGTCCAGACGTCCGTCATTGTCAAACTGGATAGCAACTCCATTTTCGAGCACTACATTGAACTCCGGACGAATGAAATCATCATCCTTAGTAGCCAACACAAGTTTCACACTCTGATAGTTGGCATCAAGAAATGTACGGGCTGCATCAGGCAACTGATTGAATGTAACAGGCTTATCCTCTGCTCCGGCAATTGTGGCAAAGGCTGCGACGGAAGCAAAAATCAATATCAACTTTTTCATAAACACACTCTCTAATTTATAATTATTCTAATTCATATTGCAAATATAGTGATTCGACCCATATATCCAACACCTTGCCATGAATATTTTTGAATTTTTCTAATTTAATGCCAAAAATCGAATATTTTGCATTGAAAACCGAAACTTTTTATACCTTTGGGTTTCAATTTCGCCGATATGAACAAAAGACTATTTCTGATTGATGGACATGCTCTGATTTTCAAGATGTACTACGCATTTCTGCGTCGTCCCATGATTAATTCAAAGGGAGCGGACATGTCCATTCTTTTCGGATTTACCAAATATGTGCTGGAGCTGATAGAAAAGGAGAAACCGACTCATCTTGCTGTAGCATTCGACCCACCGGGAGGCACATTCAGACATGAAATGTATCCGGACTATAAGGGTACACGTTCCGAAACACCGCAACTTATCATTGACTCGCTCGAGCCCCTTACAGAATTATGTCAGGCCATGAAGATTCCGGTTCTGATGATCAAGGGATTTGAGGCAGACGATGTAATCGGATCAATGGCAAAGAGAGCGGAAAAGGAAGGATTTGAGGTGTATATGGTTACTCCTGACAAGGATTACGGACAGCTCATATCCCCATCCATATTCCAGTACAAGCCAGGTAAAGGAGGAAGTTACTCCGAACTCGTTGACACAGCAAAGATCTGTGAGAAATACGGAATCAGCAGACCGGAACAGGTCATTGAAATCCTGACAATCTGCGGCGACACATCAGACAACGTTCCTGGAGTCAAAGGAGTGGGTGAAGTCGGAGCAGGAAAGCTGATAGCGAAGTTCGGAACTGTCGAAGAGATATATGCACATATCGGAGAACTTACTCCAAAGCAGAGAGAGGCATTCGAGAATGCAAAGGGCCATATAGAAATGAGCCATGACCTCGTTACCATCAAGACAGACATTGACATTGATGTGAAAAGCGAGGATATGGCCATCAGATGCTGCTATGACCCTACGCTCGCGGACCTTTTTGAAAAATATGAATTCGGTTCGCTTAAGAAATATATAGGAGATGTAAAGCCATCAGAGCCGAAGGAGCAAAAGGCACTCCCTATAAAAGTGTCAGATGTGATGACGGTCAAAGCTGAAGCAAAGAATCAGAAGAAATGCGCCGTAATCACGGAATGTGACGGAGAAAACATCTTCAGCAAAATCCGTAGAATCATCATTGCAGTAGCGGACAAGAACAATGACGTGACCGTTGCGGAAGGCTCGGCATCAGAATTCTCAGAGTTGCTTTCAGACGCGGATATCGTCAAGTTCGGATATGACCTTAAGAACCAGCGTGACGTGCTGAATACCAACGGATTCAGACTTGAGGGAAAGCTGATGGATATCCAGCTGATGCATTACCTTATAAATCCGGAAAAGAGTCACAAGATAGACATTCTTTCACGAGCATATCTTGACATTAATCTGGACGAGCTTGCAAGCAGCAAGGAGCCGGCTCAGGAACTTTCACTATTCGATGAGGTTGACACAGATGCAGATGCATCAGACCGATTCCCTGAAGGAGCGGCGACCATGCTTCTTGGAGAATGCATCATGAAGGAAATGAAGGAGCTCGGCGTAGACAGCATGTATGACACTATGGAGGAGCCACTGCTCAAGGTACTGTCAGACATGGAACAGGAGGGTGTAAAGGTAGACCTTGCGCAGCTCAGAAAATACGCATCGTCACTTTCTGCCGAACTTGAAAAGATCCAAAAGACGATAAGGGAGATGGCAGACGAGCCTGGCCTGAACATAATGTCGCCGAAACAGATCGGAACCATTCTTTTCGAAAAGCTCAACATTGACCCGAAGATGAAGCCGAAGAGCGGTGTAAGAAACAGCTATCCGACTGATGAAGAGACACTTTCCGCATTGGCAGACAAGCATCCTATCGTGAATGAGATCCTTGAATTCCGAGGAGTCAAGAAACTGTTATCGACTTATATAGAGCCGCTTCCGACATACATAATGCCCGCTACAGGCAAGATCCATACGACCTTCAACCAGGCATTGACAGCAACGGGAAGACTCAGTTCGTCGAAACCGAATCTGCAGAATATTCCGATCAGGACCGAACGAGGCAAGGAGATCAGAAAAGCATTCATCCCAAGCCGCGAAGACGGAGTCATAGTTTCTGCCGACTATTCACAGATCGAGCTTAGAATCATGGCGCACCTGAGCTGCGATTCGCATCTGATTGAAGCTTTCAGGGCAGGAAAGGATGTACATGCGGCGACTGCGGCAAAGATATTCGGTATAGCTCCGGAAGAGGTTACTGCAGACCAGAGAAGAATCGCCAAGACAGCAAACTTCGGTATAATGTACGGCATTTCATCATTCGGTCTTGCACAGCGACTCAAGATTTCCCGTGCAGAGGCAAAGAAGATCATTGACGACTATTTCCTCAATTTCCCTGCAGTATCTACATATATAAATGATACCATCGCAGCGGCAAAGGAAACAGGATATGTAGAGACCATATTCGGAAGACGCAGATATCTGCCGGATATAAATTCACGCAATGCCACAGTAAGGGCACTTGCAGAACGCAACGCAATAAACGCCCCTATCCAGGGAACATCAGCAGACATCATCAAGCTTGCGATGGCCAATGTTGCAAGACGCATGAAAACAGAAGGCCTTCAGAGCAGGATGATACTTCAGATACATGACGAACTCGTATTCGACGCAGTCGCTGCGGAGGTCGAGACTCTGAAGAAGATCGTGACTGAAGAGATGGAAAACGTTGTAAAGCTATCAGTACCACTAACAGTAGAATGTAACCATGGAAAAAACTGGCTCGAAGCTCACTAATCTGTCTGACATGGAGCTCGTCAATATGGCTCTCGATCAGAATCAGGCGGCCTTCATTGTCCTATATACAAGATATAATACCGGTGTGAAGGGACACATTTCAAGATATGTATCCCAGAAGGAAGATATCGAAGACATCTGCCTGGAAAGCTTCCAGAAGGCTTTCAGCCAGATCAGCACATACAACTCGGAATACAAGTTCTCGACATGGCTGTACAGGATTGCCCGAAACACGGCCTTCGACCACCTGAACAAGCATGACCGTGAGAAGAACTACATGCCGACAACATCCATAAATGAAGATACGGCAGAGCTCAAGGAAATCCCTGCAACAATGCATAATCCGGAAGAGGATATCATCACACAGCAGGAGTATGACAAATGGCTCACCAACATCGAGAAGCTTAAGGACGATTACAGGATCGTTGCCAAAATGAACCTGATCGACAATTTCGGATACAAGGAAATCGCTGACGCACTCGATATGCCGATCAATACGGTAAAGACTAAAATCCGACGCGCTAAGGCACAGCTGCTGAAGATGATGGAATATTCAGATGAACTACTATAAAATATAACGATATGACATTCGCAGAATTCAGTGACATCATAAAAGAGAAGTTTCCCGAGGTAACCCCTGAGCAGATGGAGCAGTTCAGGCTTATGGAAGGCCTTTACAGGGACTGGAATTCAAAGATCAATGTAGTCTCAAGAAAGGACATAGATGAGCTGTACAGGCACCATGTAATCCACTCATTGGGTATTGCAGCATACGTCAGAACTCATATGCCGGACATATATGACAGACTCCGTGGCGAAGGCCCATACAGCATTTCACAGCCGCTGAAGATTCTTGACCTTGGAACTGGTGGAGGTTTTCCAGGCATTCCGCTCGCTGTAATGTTCCCGCATGCGGAATTTACACTTTGCGACTCTATCGGTAAAAAGATCATCGTCGCTACCGAGGTCTGCAGAGGACTCGGACTCACAAATGCTAAGACTGTGAATGCACGAGCTGAAAGTCTGCCAGAGACATTCGATTATATCGTATCGAGGGCAGTGACATCGCTTGATAACTTCATGCCTTGGGTAAAAGGCAAATATAACGAGGGAATACTTTACCTTAAAGGAGGAGATCTCGCGGAAGAAGTGTCTACAGCAATGGCAAAATTCAAGATGAGAAAGGGGTCCGTGAGCATCTGGCCTATTTCAAGCTGGATTTCCGACCCGTTTTTCGATACCAAACAGGTGGTTTTCATTGAAAAATAACTTTGTCATTTCAAACGTGAGTCAGAAATTTCAAAAATATTTTGTAAATAAAATCAAAAAGACTACCTTTGCACTCCCAATTTGTATAGGATAATATAAAAAGAACAAGATATGAAGAGAACATTCCAACCATCACAGCGCAAGCGTCGCAACAAACATG
>JAEIGA010016928.1_pt1 | contig 11093 bp, 10 predicted proteins | sample 9270691 | NCBI WGS metagenome assembly JAEIGA01 (sample SAMN17057246, study PRJNA624740) | gut metagenome | biome: biome; isolation source: fecal sample | host: Bos grunniens | place: China: Xizang | collected 2019 | reverse complement strand
GCCGACATTCTTCACTCTTATCAAGAGAAATAAGATCAAGTACACTGAACTTCCTAAGTTCCCTGAGGTAAGACGTGACCTTGCTCTCCTTCTCGATGAGTCTGTAAACTATGCCGATCTCCGCAAGAGCGCACTCCGCGTCGGCAAGAAGCTCCTCAAGCAGGTAGGTCTCTTCGACGTATATCGTGGTGACAAGATTGCAGAGGGTAAGAAGCAGTATGCTATGAGCTTCGTGCTTCAGGATCTTGAGAAGACCCTTACAGATAATGATGTGGAAAGAGTAATGAGCAAGCTCCTTTCTACATTCCAGAACGAGTTTGGTGCAACTTTGAGATAATAATGAGGACATTCCGACATATATCGCTTGCGTTGGCAATGATTCTTGTCCTTGTTTCCTGCACAGGGGGCGAGGACAGAGTCATACCGCGTGCCAAACTGGCTGAAATATATGCTGAGATGTTCATTACTGACCAGTGGATATCTACTACGCATTCAGTAAGACGCCAGGTGGACACTTCATTGGTTTATGAGCCGATTCTGGCAAAGTACGGCTATACATCAGCGGATTATCGCCGTTCGGTGGACAAATATATGGATGACCCTGAAAGATATTCGAGGATATTGAGGACTACAGCCCAGATCCTTGATGACAAACTGGCGGAATTGCATAAGCGTGAGGAGGAACTGGCCAGATTGAAGGAGTTGCAGGACCGTCTTGAAGAGTTGAAATATGAGGCTGATTTCCATGTGGAGGAGTTCTTCCCGTATCTTTTTGATGAGCCTTATATCCATTACTATGACAGTCTTGACGTGAAGCCGGATTCGACACTGATGGTTTACCGCCTTGTAAATATAGACCGTACAGATACTCTGTACGATGGTATCAGAATGGTATTCAGAGACAGTCTGGCGGTAAAGGATACACTTGCGGTAAAAGACTCTGTGAGTGTTCAGGATACTCTCAAGGAGGAACGGAAGCCCGTATCGAAAGACAGCATCCCTTTCAGGAAAGGAATGCTTAAACCAAGTGGCAGAGTAGTAAACAGACAAATAGTAAAGTGATTATGGGAAAGAGGAGAATAGCAGCGTCATACGTTTACACGTTGGAATCGGAGGCTCCGATACTGAACGGCTATATTGAATTTGACGAGAACGACGGCACCATATTAGAGGTGGGTGAATGCAAGGACCCTTCTGCAGAAGAATTCTATGAAGGTGCACTTGTGCCTGGTTTTGTAAATGCTCACTGTCATGTAGAGCTGTCACATCTCCATAAGAAGTTCCGCAAGGGTACCGGAATGGCCGGATTCATTGATCAGATCAATGAGTTGCGTGATTGGGCAGGAAGAGAGAAGAAGGCTGAGCTTGTGAAAGTGTGGATGGACAAGATGTGGGAGGATGGCGTCTCTGCAATGGCTGATATCAGCAATGATGATTCGTCTTTTGAGGTAAAGGCATCTCACAAGATGTATACAAGGACCTTCCTCGAGGTCTTTGGCAGCGAACCTCATATGTGCGACGGAGTCATGGCAGACGTTACAGAACTGCACAAGGTCGCTTCAGAGAATGGTCTGGATGCTGCCCCTACTCCACATTCGTGTTATACTATGAGCCCTCAGCTGCTTTCCGCTTCTGCTGCTGCCGGACTTGAAGACGGATATCTTTCATATCATTCTCAGGAAAGTCAGGAGGAGGAAGATCTGCTGATGAGCGGTAGCGGAGCCATGTATGAGAATCGTGTCCGTAACAACATGAGCACTCCGCCTGTTACAGGAGAGTCTTCGCTTAAATATTTTATTGACCGCCTTGCAGATGCTGCTCCTGCGCCATACGGCCAGCACATATTGCTTGTGCATAATGTATGCTTGAAGCAGGACGATATTGATGCTGCCGGGAAGGTTATGAAGAATGTATATTGGGCAGTATGTCCATTGTCTAATATATTTATACATAATGCTTTACCTCCTATTCCTCTGATGGTGAAGAATTCTCTTGCGATCACGATAGGAACAGATTCGCTTTCAAGCAACGATGACTTGAGCATGATCAGAGAAATCGAATGTCTGCATAAGAATTTTCCTGAGGTGCCGATGAACGACATTTTCAAATGGGCGTCGCTTAACGGAGCAAGATTTTTGTCCAAGGAGAATGAGATGGGAAGTTTCGCTCCAGGAAAGAAGCCGGGCGTTGTTCTGGTTACAGATGTTGATAAAGATGGCTGCGTGACCGCATCCAGCCTTACAAAGAGAATTATCTGATGCTGCATTTTGATGACATAGTATTTGGGCCTATATCCAGCAGAAGGTTGGGCACGTCCCTTGGGATAAATATTTTGCCATCAAAGGGAAAATTGTGTAATTTTGACTGTATCTATTGTGAGTGCGGCTGGAACAAGGATGGGAAGGGAGATAAAAGATTCCCTACTTATGCCGAGGTTGAGGCGGCAATGACAGAGAGGATAGAGACTCTTGCTGCAGAGGGGGTCAGAGTGGACTCGATTACATTCTCCGGTAATGGAGAGCCTACTATGAATCCGGACTTTGCAGAGATAATAGACCTTACTCTGAGATTGCGTGATACGTATTATCCGGAGGCTAAGGTGTCAGTGTTGTCAAATGCAACACTGCTTGGACATGAAGATGTCTTCCGGGCTCTGAAGAAAATAGACAATCCGATAATGAAGATTGATGCTTTTTCAGACGCATTGGTACAGAAGATGAATAAACCGGTCGGAACATACCATATTGAGGATGTGGTAAGAAATCTTGGAAGATTCGAAGGTGATTTCATACTTCAGACAATGTTCTTGAGGTCAAAGGATTTTGATGCTGCGACTCAGGAAGCTTTGAACGGATGGATGAATATAGTGAGACTGCTCAGGCCGCGGGAGATAATGGTCTATACTATTGACCGTCAGACGCCTGACAGTTCTTTGGAGAAATATACAGTAGAAGAGATGACTGCCTTTGTGCAGCCTTTGCTGGATGAAGGATTTAAAATACAGATAAGAGGCTGATGAGAGCAGTTATACAGAGAGTGCAGAAAGCATCAGTGAGGGTGCCGGCTGAGGATTATGTGTCTTCTATCGGAAACGGACTCCTTGTGCTTGCAGCATTTATTGATGAAGATACTGACGAGGATCTGGAGTGGACAGCAAGGAAGATTGCCGGCATGAGAATCTTCGATGATGAGAACGGTGTCATGAATCTTTCTGTTCAAGATATAAATGGTGAGATTCTTGTGGTGAGCCAGTTTACTCTATATGCTTCGACAGTAAAAGGCAACAGACCGTCATATATAAAGGCTGCAAAGCCTGACGTGGCAGTGCCTTTATATGAGAAGTTTCTGGCTTTGTTGGAAACAGACTGTTCCAGAAAACCCGGAAGAGGTATATTTGGAGCAGATATGAAAGTGGACCTTGTCAATGACGGTCCCGTAACTATAATAATTGATTCTAAATTGAAATTCTAAATATATGGATTTTTTGAGTAAATACGGCTATACTCCTGATCAGGAGGCTATTGGCAGAGCTTTGGACCTTATCGCATCAAATCTTGAGAATGTTGCCTCAGAGCAGGTCTATAAAGACTGTTTCTCAATGATGGATCTTACTACATTGAAGACAGATGATACACCGGCATCGGTTACGAAGCTGGTTTCCAAGGTAAACGCCTTCAATGAAACATATCCTGAATGGCCACTCCCGGCTTCGATATGCGTATATTCGAATTTTGCTGCAGTGGTTGCCGCAGAGAGAAAGTGCGATTTCAACATCACTGTCGTTTCTGCATGCTTCCCGTCTTCACAGAGCTTCCTTGAGGTCAAGCTTAAGGAGTGTGAGATGGCGGTAGAGCAGGGTGCTGACGAGGTGGATATCGTTCTTGCTCTGAACAAGTTCCTTGCTGGGGATTATGAGGGTGCTGCAGAGGAGATCCGTCAGATACGTGAGTGTATTGATGCAGTTGCTGCAAAGCAGGGACGTAAGGTACACCTTAAGGTGATTCTTGAGACTGGCCTGCTCCGCACATCCGAGAGCATTGCACAGGCTTCCTTCCTTGCAATGGAGGCAGGTGCAGACTTTATCAAGACCTCTACAGGAAAGGTGGATGTGAACGCTACTCCGGCTGCTGCATACGTGATGTGCGAGTGTATTGCAAAATACCATGCTGCAACAGGAAAGATGGTAGGATTCAAGCCTGCAGGCGGAATTTCATCGGCTGCTGATGCTCTATGCTATTACTCTATCGTTTCAAGCCTTCTCGGTAAGAAGTGGCTCAACAAGGAGTGGTTCAGATTTGGCGTGAGCCGTGTGGCAAACAGCATCCTTTCTGCAGTAGAGCAGAAGACAGTGTCGTTCTTCTAGAAACACATTGAGCATATAGATGATTTTATCTGAAAATACCGGAATTTAAGATAAAAAAGGTATATAGGATCGCCCTTCAGAATAGTCTGGAGGGCGATTTTTGTATTTATCCGTTTACTTTTTTCTTACACGGATAAATGTCTGGAACTTTGCCCTCGTAATTAAATATCACGGTTATGAGAGCTGATAGAATGATCTTGTTCCTTGCATTGACCCTGGTGTCATGTCAGAAGGATGGAATGGATCCCGACAACGGGATCGACTATGAGTATGGACGAGAATTGCAGCACGGGAAAATAGTGCTTGGAAACAGACTTGAAAATCCATACAAGACAGAAAACATGACTAAAGCCTTGGCCTCCCTATACCCGACCAAAGCAGGACGTGTGGAGGTGGAGTCTACTGACCTATATGTCCGTTTCCTTCCTGCAGATAAAGATGAATGTGATGTTCTGGAGTCTTTGGGTATCGAACTTCTGGATCATCCGTTGGATTATGCGATTGCAGTAGATGGGGACTGGTATCATGATCCTCAGGTGCCGGAGGGCGATGTGACATGGCAATATGCCGTTGTCCCTGTCGGTTTTAAGTTCCCTGATATCAGGTATGAGATAATCGACGAATGTTATATAAACAGAGAATCATCCCAGACGAAGTCTGACGGCATTGACTGGGATGCAGTAGAGAGGGAAGCCTATATCCTGACAGGTAATGAATCCTATATTTCAGATGCTCTGACAAAAGGCTCGGAAAAGGTCTCTCCTTCCGGACGCATTACCATTGTGGATGAACATGCAAATGGCGGAAAGCCTTTCGGAGTGGCAGGTGTACGCGTGTCATGTAATTACTTTGTGAAATTTGACAGATGCCATACTGATCGTGACGGATATTATACCATGTCAAAGAAGTATTCGTCTGACGTGAGATACAGACTTGTATTCCAGAATGAAAAAGGTTTTGCTATAGGCCTGAATCTGATACTTGTACCTGCTTCCGTTTCTACATTGGGAAAGTCCGGACCGGGTGGAGTCAATCTGACGGTTACAAAAGAATCTGACGACAAACTCTACAGGAGGTGTGTGGTGAACAATGCTGCCTATGATTATTACTCCAGATGTGCTGAAGAAGATCTGGATATAACCTTGCCTCCATCAGATCTGAGGATGTGGATATTCCCGGGTATGGGTTCAAGTTCATGCAGCATGCTGCATCATGGTGCGATATTGAGCCATGATCTCATTGACGGATTTCTGGGCTCTTATGCGTCTTTGATCAGATTCCTTCTGCCCGATATTACTCTTGGAACTTCGGATGATGAGGATTATCGGTCCATATATTCGGAAGTCTGTCATGAGATAGCCCATGCCAGTCATTTTGCCAAAGTCGGGACCGGATATTGGAATGAATATATATGGCATGTAATGGAGTCGTATATAAAGTCGGGTGGTATGGCGTATGGAGACGGGACAGAAGAAAGGTCCGGCTATTGTGAACTTGGGGAAATGTGGGCCTATTACCTGGAAAGCAAAATGTACAAGGACAGGTACGGCGGATCTTTCCCTGCCTTCGGAACATCTTTCTGGTTCTATCCTCAGATATTCAGGTATCTGGATGAAAGAGGGGTCACTGCATCTCAGATTTTCTCGGTTCTTGGCCCGGAAGTGACAGACAAGGCTGCTCTGGAGAAAGCACTGATCGAAGCGCTCCCATTGAAAAAGACCATCATAAGTCAAGTTTTCAGCAGATATTAGAATATGAGGCTAAAGATAACACTTGCACTCATCCTGCTGTTCTGGCATATTCATTCCGATGCTCAGAAGGTCAGCCTGTCAGCCAATGTCCTTGACTATGTGGCTCTCGGTACCATAAATGCGGATGTCTCCTACGCATTTTCCCGTCATTGGAGCGCGGTGGCAGGAGTCAGATATAATCCGTTCACTTTTATGAAGGGAGATCCTCAGAAACAGTTCCAATACCGGCAGCAGTCGTATTCTGTAGGAATAAGGATGTGGCCTTGGCATATATGGAGCGGGTGGTGGTTCGCTTCAAAGATACGCTATCAGGAATATAATGTCGGAGGAATTCTTCGTGCAGAAACCAGGGAAGGGGACAGGTTTGGAGTGGGATTGTATTCAGGATATACTCATATGGTATCCCGCCATTTCAATGTCGAATTCGGTCTGGGACTTTGGAGCGGATGGGATTACTATACAAGATATACCTGTCCTGTGTGTGGAGTTAAGATAGAGGAAAGTCATGGAGGATTTTTGCTTCCTGATGATGTGATGGTTTCGTTGGTCTATGTGTTTTGATTCGAGATTACTTGTTTTGACAGCCTTGATGCTTGTCTTTTCCTGCAGCCCATATAACAAGATGCAGAAAATCAGAAATGGGGACGTTTCATTGGGGCTCTCCGTGCCTGAAGAAGCACCCGAACCGGACCGGGAAGACGAGGTCGTGGCAGATAGTATCAGAGGCTCTCTGGCAGAAGGGCCTATAATAATGAATGCCATCAAGGATTCTGAAACCGGCGAAATGGTGGCTACGGATGTGATCAGTGCCTCCAAGGTGACGGCCCGTTTCAGACATGTGGCGGAGAGGGCTGGTTATGTGTCGATCGGATTTGATCTGACTGTTCCAGAGGCTCTGTCGTCTTCTCAATGGCAGCTGAAGGTGAACCCTGTGATGAGGATGGAAAGTGATACATTGGGACTGGAGCCGATATATATAACGGGGAAAGGCTATAGGAACATGCAGATGAGAGGATATCAGAGATACAGGGCATTCCTGGCTTCCATCATCACTGATACGACTGACCTTGTAAGAATGGGACAGCTGGAGGTGTTTCTTGAGAGATATTATCCCCAGACCTATTCGATGAAGAACGATTCATCCATAGTGTCAGAGCCGATGGCGGAAAATCTTTTTGGAGTGACTCAGAAAGATGCAGCCGTACATTATACGAAGCATTGGAAGGTAAGACGGAATGAGTGGAAGAAGAAAAACAGGGACAGGATGTTCCGCAGGTATGTCAAGGATCCTATAGTGCGTGAAGGGATAAGGCTTGACACCGTTCTTACTTCAGAAGGAGCCTTTGTCTATAGATATGTCCATACGTTTCAGAGCCGTCCCGGCCTGAAGAAAGTGATGCTGACCCTGAATGGAAGACTATATGAGAAGGGAGAGTGTATTGCGGTTCTTCCCTTTCCGGACGAACTCACTTTTTATATCAGTTCGTTGTCAACTCTGGCTGACATGAGGCCGAAGTATCAGGTAATAGTTCTGGAAAGGACGGTCTTTGATAATACAAAGGCTCTGATAGATTTTGCATTGGGAAGCAGCAAGGTGGATACTCTTTTAGGTGATAATGCTTCGGAGTTGAGGCGTGTCAGACGATGTATAGAAGATGTCGTGGCCAGAGAGGAGTTTGTGCTGGACTCGCTGGTTATCAAGGCTTCCTGTTCTCCTGAAGGCTCATATGAGCATAACAGGTGTCTGTCTTTATCCCGGTCGGAGGCAGTGAAGACCTTTATCGGACAATATGTTCCCGAGGAGTGGAAGGACAGCCTTCATGCTGCGGCGCTCCCTGAAAATTGGGATCAGTTCAGGCTGCTGGTAAAGAATGACAGTGTCATGTCAGAAGATGCCGTCAGAAAGATACTCCGTCTGACTGAGGACCTCAAAAGACCGGATGATGTGGAAAAGAGTCTGTCCCGACTCCCTCAGTACCGTTACCTGAGAGAGAAGATATATCCGAAACTGAGGAGTGTGAGCTTTGATTTCTATCTCCATAGGGCCGGCATGATAAAGGATACGATGCAGACTGCATGCCTGGACTCTGTGTATATGGAAGGTGTACAGGCGTTGAGAGACCTGGATTATAAGAAGGCTGTCTCCATATTGCGCCCGTATGATGATTATAATTCGGCATTGGCGTTCATGTCTGCGGGGTATAACCACTCTGCTCTTGACGTGATGGGACGTCTGAAGAATGATGATCCTAAGGTGTGCTATCTGATGGCTCTGGTCCTTTCAAGGCTTGAACTCTATGATGAAGCTATGAAATATTTTGAATTATGTCTGGCATATGACCCCTACATGGAGCATAGGGCTAATCTTGATCCGGAAATGGCTGTGCTGGTGAGCCGGAGAACTAAAAATATGAAATGATGGAACGACTTGTTTATATTGCTTTGACTGTGGCTCTTGTCCTGAGCTGTTCGGTAAAGGAGGACAGAACAGGTTGCCCGTGCCGCCTTGTTCTGGATTTCAGCGAGATCGATACGGCTGTTGTAAAGTCTTTGGATATATTGGCCACGCATGGCGGGAATGTGGTTTTCAGAGACCGGGTCCGGGCAAGGGATTTTGATGCCGGTTTCGTCAGGGATGTTCCTCATGGTGACGTCCGTCTGAATGTGTGGTGCATCGGGGAAGAACGTATAGATGACAAACATGGAGTGGTGATACCATACGGGTGTGAGTGCCCGGTCTTGTATATGAGATCCTTCCTTGCAGATACCAGAGGCGAGTTGTGTCGGGAGACAGTGCAGGTGCATAAGAATTTCTGCAGACTTACAGTGCTGGTGAAAGGAATCGAGGAGCCTGTGTATAGCCTGACCTTTAAGGGCAATGTGGATGGATACAGATTGGATGGCCTTCCGTCAGAGGGTGATTTCGCCTGTGTGGCTTATCCTGGCGAAAGCGGTAATCTTCAGGCCGGACTTCCTCGTCAGGTGGATGCATCTCTGGTCCTTGAGGTGGATGACGGGACATCTGTTCTGAAGACCTTTGCTCTTGGTGAGTATATAGTCGACGGAGGTTATGACTGGACTGCAGAGGAACTCGAAGACCTGACGGTAGTCCTGGATTACCAGATTACATATGTCAAAGTGACTATATCAGGATGGGATAAAGAGTATTTCTACAATATTATTTTGTAGTAAGACTTTCGATTTCAAAAAGATTTCCTATCTTTGCAGGACCTTTGAACGCGGATGTGGTGAAATGGTAGACACGCTCGTTTCAGGTGCGAGTGCTTCACGGCGTGTAGGTTCGACTCCTATCATCCGCACACAAAAAGGAGATGACTAATAAGGTCATCTCCTTTTTCGTTATATGGAGACAGTGGCGATAGGGTAAGTTTGGATCAAGGGTAAAAATATGTGTTTTGAATTCTAAAGAACGTCGCCTCTGGCAAATACGCCCGCCAGAGGCTATTTGAGTTGCGAGCACCATCGATGGCGGTCGTTTTTGCCATCGATGGTGCCTGCTTACCAGCTAGCGTGCGGCTTGCGTATTCGCCGCACGCTGCAGACGTGATGTCTCCTGGACTTTTATCTTTTCCTGTTCTCTTTGCTGCCTGAACAGAAGCACGATTGCCATATTTACACCGAACATCATGATAGCAATGACCATGTTCATTACTTACAGGAGTCGGGATCAGCATCTGTCCTCGTATTGCTGGTGGGGTGGAGGAGGGGGAAGATGAGGCCCTGTCAGTCTGGTGAGTAATGTTCTGAATCTTGAAATCAATGTCATAAGATAAATATAGTGATTATACCGGTATCTCTGGTTTTGAATATCTGCAGAATTAGATTATCTTTCGGCGAATTAAAACAGTAATGATATGAAAATCGTTTTTCTTGATTCTGCTACTATGGGTGATGTCTCATTCGCTCCGATCGAGCGATTGGGCGAGTTCGTGTGCTATGAAAAGTCTGATGCGGATGAAGCGCTCCAGAGAGTGGGGGATTGTGAGGTGCTGATCATCAATAAGGTGCTGGTGACACCTGAGCTTATTGATGCAGCTCCGAAGTTGAGGCTGATATGCGAGTCTGCTACCGGTGTGAACAATATAGATCTTGAATATGCTGCATCTAAGGGTATCCCTGTACGTAATGCTGTGGGATATTCGACTTCGTCGGTAGTGCAGGCTACATTCATGCAGATTCTCTCGCTTGTCGGAGAGGGATTTTACTATGATGATTGTGTGAAGTCCGGAAGATATTCTGCAATGGACATGTTCACGGATCCGAGTGTGAGCTGGACTGAACTTGCCGGCAAGAGAATCGGTATTATAGGAATGGGTAATATAGGAAGCAGGGTGGCAAAGATTGCAGAGGCTTTCGGAATGGATGTGTGCTATTATTCTACATCCGGAACAGGACATTGCAAGGATTATCCTTCTCTGTCACTTGAAGAACTTCTGAAGACATCTGATGTGGTTTCTATCCATGCGCCTTTAAATGAAAGGACTGCCGGTCTGATAGGAGAGGCAGAGCTTGCCATGATGAAACCGACTGCTCTGCTTGTCAATATGGGACGCGGTGGAATTGTTGATGAAAAGGCTCTGGCTGATGCGATAGACAATAACAAAATTGCCGGTGCCGCCCTGGATGTATTCGTTAAGGAGCCGCTTCCTGCAGATAATCCTCTGCTTCACGTCAAATATCCTGAAAGACTCAGACTTGCTCCGCATGCTGCATGGGCAAGCGTTGAGGCGAGGGAACGACTGGTGCAGCAGATCGCTGACAATATCGCGAAAGGGTATTAAAACGAAAAAAGCCTTGGAAATTTCCAAGGCTTTTCTTGTGGGAGCAGAGGGAGTCGAACCCCCGACCCTCTGCTTGTAAGGCAGATGCTCTAAACCAACTGAGCTATGCTCCCTGTTGCGGTGCGGACGGGACTCGAACCCGCGACCCCCGGCGTGACAGGCCGGTATTCTAACCAG
>JAEIGA010016927.1_pt1 | contig 11093 bp, 7 predicted proteins | sample 9270691 | NCBI WGS metagenome assembly JAEIGA01 (sample SAMN17057246, study PRJNA624740) | gut metagenome | biome: biome; isolation source: fecal sample | host: Bos grunniens | place: China: Xizang | collected 2019 | reverse complement strand
GGCGGTATGAAAAACAAGGCTATGGGTGCAATGAGGGCAATGCAGGGAATGAAAAAAAGATAAGCGAATTCAATACTATTAAATATAAAGACATGGTAATATTGGACGGAAAGGCAACTTCAGACAAAATCAAGCTTGAAATTGCCCAGATAGTTAAAGAGAGAGTTGCCAAAGGCGGTAAAAGGCCTCACTTGGCAGCAATTCTTGTAGGTAACGACGGAGCCAGCCAAACATACGTTGGCCATAAAGAGAGAGCCTGCTCTCAAGTAGGTTTCAAATCAACTTTGCACAGATTCCCTGCTGAAATCAATCAGGAGGAGCTGATTGAGATTATTCACGAGATCAACAATAATGATGATATTGACGGCCTGATTGTACAGTTGCCGCTTCCTGGACATTTGGATGAGGATGCTGTCATCAATGCCATTGACCCTGGTAAGGATGTAGATGGGTTCCACCCTGAGAATGTTGGTAAAATGACACTTGGCCTTCCTACTTTCCTTCCTGCAACTCCGTATGGAATTATCAGGCTGTTATCGGAATATGGTATTGAAACCAAAGGCAAACATTGTGTGATCATTGGCCGAAGCAATATTGTAGGCAGACCATTGGCCAATCTGCTTTCTTTGAAAGATGAACCGGGTGACTGTACTGTTACAATTTGCCACAGCCATACAAAGAACATTGAGTTCTTTACAAAACAGGCTGACATCATCATTGCAGCCCTTGGTTCTCCAGGCTTTGTAAAAGGAGATATGGTTAGAGAGGGGGCTGTAATTGTAGATGTGGGAATCACACGTATATCAGATGATACCAAAAAGACAGGCTACAAACTTGTAGGTGATGTGGATTTTGAGACAGTTGCACCTAAAGCTTCTTACATCACTCCAGTTCCTGGTGGTGTAGGTCCTATGACAATTGTATCACTTATGGTTAATACCCTTAAGGCTGCAGAGAACAAAAAACGCAAATAGCTTCTGCACAATAAAAAAAGGTGACTAAACAGATTAGTCACCTTTTTTTATATACAATGATACTAAATCTTGCTCTGGACTGTTTTACCCGAAACACACATTGCTTTAGGGATAGCCGGACAAGCATACTCACAGGCACCACATCCAATACATTTTGATCTGTCTACTTCAGGGAGGAACTGGCCCGAGCCTTCAGAAGTCTCTGTCATTGTTATTGCTCCGGTAGGACAATTGTTGGCACATGCACCGCATTTGAAACCGTCATTAATGACAATACAATTTACAGAATCATAAATAGCCACACCAATGCTTGTATGCTGTTTCTCTTCAAGAGTAAGATGCTGTAATGCTCCGTGAGGACAAGTCTGTGCACAGGCATTGCAATTGAATGAACAATATTTTTTGTCATACCTGATTGTAGGAAGCATAATTCCATCTATACCATATTCAAAGGAAGCAGGCTTGATGATTTTGTTAGGACAAGCAGCAATACAGGCATGACAGGCTGTACAGGCATCTTTGAATGCTGTAATATTTCTTGCTCCTGGAGGAAGTATAGGAGTTTCCGGATTACTGTCACCAGTTATTGCAGCATAGGAAGATTTTGGATGAATTACACTTCTTGCAGCAACTGCAGCGGCAAATCCACCCATAGCAATCAGTGCATTCCTTCTCTCTTTATTCTCTATGGTTCTGTGTTCAGGTGACTGTGGTCCAGTTTTCCGGAACCAGGTTGGAACAAGTTTTACGCCACCTCTTTTACACGCTGTAAGACAATTGTAACAGGCAACACATCTGGTTGCATCAATCTCCTTGGTTTCAAGATTTATACAGTTGCTCTTGCAGTTTCCTGCACAAAGGTTACATTTTACACATTTGTCCTTTTCAATGACCGGCTTGAACAATGAAAAACCGCTTATCAGGCCAAGGAATGAACCTACAGGGCAGATTGTATTGCAGTAAAGCCTTCCGCTAACTGCACTGAAAATTGTTACAAGGAGGAAGAAAAACAAAGAATAAACAAATGCAAACATTGATACCTTAACATACTGCTGGTAATAGAAAGTGGCAGGCATTACATTTGAAAGCAAATTTGTAATTCCCAATTCAACAGAGCTGAACAGCTGGCCAGCAATCTTGCCGTAGTTTGAATAAGGGTCAAGCAATGCCATAGGATATGTAAATCCTGCAACAAGACATATTGCAACAATCACAAGAATTGTATAACGCAAAACATTGTGCGGTTTTCTGAAACCTTGTTTAGGAAGGCGTCCCCCATTATTTTTCCTCTTGATTATATTTGCAACAGAAGTTACTATATCCTGCATTATTCCAAGAGGGCAAAGGAAAGAACAATAAACCCTTCCAAATAAAAGGGTAAGGAAAATAAGAACACAAAAGGCAAGTGCAGAACCGGTGAAAATTGAAACCAATGCCGGTGTAAACTGTGTTTTCAATGCCAATGCGGATATACTGTTCCCTCCCGACAGATTAAGGAATCCACAAGTGATTACTACAAAAATTATAGAAGCGAATACTATTCTGAAACGTCTTACAAACTTATTCATACTATATAAATGTTTATTATGAACACAACTGCTTGTTATGTTGTACAAAAGTATTAAATTTAAATTTCAAATGAAATTATAATGAAATCCTATGATAAACAGAATTAAAAATCTACCGCTTTTGGGGAAAGTGGCAATTGCAATTGTTTTGGGTATTGTATGTTCATTCTTTTTCCCCGAATTCCTTAACAGGCTATTTGTTACAATCAACGGAATTTTTGGGAACTTCCTTGGATTTACAATTCCATTAATCATTGTCGGACTTGTGGCACCAGGTATTGCCGAACTTGGAAAAGGTGCAGGAAAGCTGTTGGCCATAACAGCAGCAATAGCTTACGGATCCACTTTATTTGCAGGCTTCTTTTCATATTTTGCCTGTAACATTTCCTATCCAATTTTTCTTGACAGTTCTGCAGGCCTTACCCAGGAAGTAGCACAAGCCAACAAGGTGATTCCATTCTTCAGTGTGGATATGCCGCCGGTAATGAGTGTTACATCTGCATTGGTTCTTGCTTTTGTGCTGGGTTTGGGTTTGTGTGCAGTTAGCGGTGACAAACTTAAAAATGGTTTGATTGAATTCAGGGATCTTATAAACAAAGTGATATCGGGAGTAATAATTCCATTGTTGCCTCTATATGTATTTGGAATTTTCTTGCAGATTGGTGCTGAAGGACAGGCAGGTGCAATTCTTAAACTTTTTATAAAGGTAATTGCAATCATTTTTGTACTTCACGTTTCACTTCTTCTTATCCAGTTCATTATAGCTGGAGCAATAACCAAAAAGAATCCTTTCAGGATGTTGGTGAATATGCTTCCGGCATATATGACAGCTTTGGGAACACAGTCTTCAGCCGCTACAATTCCTGTAACATTAAGACAGGCTATAAAGAATGGTGTAGATGAGAAACTTGCAGGTTTTGTTATTCCTTTGTGTGCTACAATCCACCTTGCAGGAAGTACCCTTAAGATTGTTGCGTGTGCATTTGCCATTCTCTGGATGCAGGGAATGCCTCACGGTTTGGAGATGTTTGCCGGATTCATCTGTATGTTGGGTATAACAATGGTTGCAGCACCGGGAGTTCCTGGCGGTGCAATTATGGCTGCACTTGGACTTCTGGCATCAATGTTGGGATTTACAGAGGAACTTCAGGGTTTGATGATAGCACTATATATAGCTATGGATACATTTGGTACTGCCTGCAACGTTACAGGAGACGGTGCCATTGCTTTGGTTGTTGATAAAATTTATAGAAAATAATGAAAGTAACAGCAATTTCACTGGATATAGCTTGGGAAAACAAGCAGCTTAATTTTCAGAAAGTTGAATCATTGATTTCACAGATGGAGGATAAAGGTGACCTTATTATCCTTCCTGAAATGTTCTCAACAGGTTTTACAATGAATCTGTCACTTGCCGAGGATGCTGCAGGTGAAACATTGAAATGGATGATAGAAACTGCAGGTAAACATGATGTTGCCATATTGGGTTCTTTCCCATTCACACAAAATGGGAGAGAGGTATTCAACAGGGCATATTTTGTAAAACCTGACGGAACCTGGAGCCATTATGACAAACGTCATCTTTTCCGTATGGGAGAAGAGAACAAACACTACACAAGAGGAGATGAGAAATGCATTGTAGAATACAAAGGAATCAAATTTGCATTGAATATATGCTATGACATCAGATTCCCTGTATGGAGCAGAAACAAGGGTAACAAATATGATGTTCTCCTTAATATTGCCAATTTTCCTGAAGTGCGCATCAAAGCAATAGAGCCGCTTGTAAGGGCACGTGCGATTGAGAACATCTCCTATGCAATATTTGTTAACAGGGACGGTAAAGATCCTCAATGCATTTATTGCCCAAGCTCACAGATGTATGATTTCAGAGGTGATTCCATTGCACAGGAATACAGTCTTACAGATTCACAGGGATGCCGTACACAAATGCTCACCTGCAATATTGATAATGAAAGCCTTAATGATTTCAGGGATAAATTCCCAGCTTGGATGGATGCAGATACCTTCAATGTTATCAGATAATCCACAAGTATTATAAAATGCCTTTTTGAACCGTGTAAAATATAACTACAGAAAGTACACTCAGCGTGAACAGTAAAAATAGAGGAGAACTAAATGTTCTCCTCTATTACTTTAAGCAAGGCGTCTATGGCTTCTTCCTGAGGTACTGAACGCATTACGGGTTCTTTGCCTTTATATATACATACTTTACCTTTGCCTTCACCAACATAACCGAAATCAGCATCAGCCATCTCACCGGGGCCGTTGACTATACAACCCATAATGGCAATTCTAACCCCTTTAAGATGCGATGTACGTTTCTTTACCTCATTGAATGTTTTCTCAAGATTGTATAAAGTTCTGCCACATCCTGGACAGGCAATATATTCAGGTTTGGTAAATTTTCTGCGTGCAGCCTGTTGCAGATTATCCTTGAAGTCGTCAATCTGGTCTTCAGACACAGGAACTCCATCTATATTTGCAGAAACGGTAAAATCATCAATAACCTTATCCAATAGGAGAGGTCCAAAATCACAGGAAGCTTTAATTATGAATTCATCCCAACTAGAACACTCGTAATGCATAGAAGGGTTACCTGCAAGCTGTGCTCCCTTATATTCACCATTACTGAAATAATCTGCTATAGTCTTGGCAACAGGTATCTCATTTACAGGATTCTCAGTCAATGATACTCTTATTGTATCCCCAATACCATCTTTCAGAAGGGCAGCTATTCCTACTGCCGATTTAATTCTGCCTGTATCACCGTTTCCAGCCTCAGTCACTCCCAAATGTACTGGAAAAACGTGGCCGCTCTCTTTCATTGCATCCCAAAGAAGTCTGTATGCTGTGGCCATTACTATTGTATTGCTTGCTTTTAGAGAAATTACAACATTATAGAAATCCTCCTCAATACACATATTCAGCCATTCCATTGCAGCCTCTTTCATTCCAAGAGGAGTATCACCATAAAGATTGATTATTCTCTCTCCCAATGAACCGTGATTAAGACCTATCCTTACAGCTGTATTATGTTCTTTGCAGACTTCAATGAATTTTTTGAACTGGCTCTTGGCAACAGAATGTTCTTTAGCAAAATTGCCGGGATTGATCCTTACTTTATCAGCAATGCCGGCTACAGCAATAGCTACATCGGAACTGAAATGGACATCTGCAACCAGCGGAGTATCTATTCCCAACTCCATAAGTTGCCCCTTTATCACAGCAAGAGCTTCCACCTCTTTCATACCTTGAGTTGTCAGTCTTATCAACTGAGCACCAGCTTTTGCCATTTCAACACACTGTGCAACAGAAGGTGCAACATCCTGAGTGTGGGTATTGCACATTGTCTGAACCTTTATAGGTGAACCGCCACCAATCTCAAGATTCTTAACTATAACCTTATTGCTGTTCATATCATCATTTCTTTTTATTACTGTAATATTTTCCACCAAGAACTACATTCAATCCAGCAGAAGCAAAAATCTGCGTAGGATTTGTGTAGATCCACTCCAGATTGGAATACATTTTATGGTCAAGAAAAGGAGTTAGGCCATATTTATATCCTGCCTCCAAATGAAGTTCAAAAGGCCTTAACTTCAATGCTATTCCAGCTTGTCCCATCAATCCGAAATTAGCAACCTTGGTTGTAGGAGGAATACCGTTAGGAAGCTGCGTGTCATAAATGTAAGTCAGCAGACCACCAATACCCAACATAAGTCTGAATCTGCTAATATCTGCCCTAAAAATGGACAGCAACGGCAATTCCAATGCATCATACACTTGAGGTTCCTCTGAAACAATTTGCTCAGAAGTACCTGTTACGTGAGTATAACCTACTTGTGTAAGGGCAAGGCCGGTCTGTATTCCAAAATATGGCATATTGCCCAACAATGAATGAAGATAAGTATAATATACACCAATATTGACCGGTGATTTTATGCTTTTGTGGATTTTGGTGTGATGGAAATTTACACTTGAAATTGCATATCCATATTTGACACCAACCATATGCATGAACAGAATGGAGCTGTCCTTAATTTTTGTCTGTGCATCCTTGAAAGAATACAGGTCAAACTCCTTTAGGTATGCCTCTTCATTCTCTAAAACATTCTGCCCCCTTAAAGAAATACTGGAAAGCATCATTAAAGGGATCAGAAATAAAAATAAGGTACGTTTCATCTGAAGGTATCTATTTCTCAAAAAGTTCTTCAATATTTACAGACTGTACAAGATCTGTTTTCTCATTAAGTTCAATATACTGCTTACCACCCGGAAGTGTGTAAATCAGGACTTTCTCAGGTTGTCTGCCGGAAAGCAGGTCACCAGTATCAAGCAGACCATTGCTGTTCTTGTCCTGAGTGATTCTTATGGAATATTTCCCTTTATCCAAATATGGGAACACAAGTTCACAATCACTGTTAATGACATACTTACGGTAAACTGTAGTTCTCATATCATTAATGAGTTCCACAATATATCTGGCATTTACACCTGAAATCTCCAATGTTAAAGAACTTGCTTTATCATTGTTTGGAAGAGTTATTTTCGTTTCTGTAGAATCATTGGCAAAACCGTTGATATCTTTGAACATCCCTGCAGGAAACTTTATCATATAATCATTACCAGCAACAAACTGCACATCCGGACGTATAATGTACCTGTTGATGTCAGTACTGTCTTGTGCAACAGAAAATTCCACATTGCTCTTTATTTGTTTAGGGGTACTCATAATAAAGCTCAGTGTATCAAATCTCTTCACAACAAGAGGATCAGAGAATTCCAGAACAATACCATCCTGCTCAACCATCTTGCTGTCTGCAATGATATTGAACTTGAGCTTGTTCTTCTGATCATCTTTTTTCTTGTCATCCTTTTTCTCAAAAGGGGCAACCAGTTTCAGTTTCTCCACTGAAGGAACCAATCTTCCTAATGAATCTGTCTTGTGATATTTAACCGCCAGCTCCAATGTATCAGCAACTTTCCCAGGTTCATTGATCCAGAAAACGAGACTGTCATTTGTGAGATTGAACTGTCTGATAAGCTGTTCATCTTTCAATCCTGCAATTGAGAATGAATCTATCTGTGTGTTGTGTGCATTGAATTTGATGTATGCGCTCCTCCTTGATGTTCTCTTATAGTCCATGATAAACTGAGTGACAGGGTTTTCCTTGAACAGTGAAAGCTCAATTTCACCGGGACGTGAAAGACAGGCCACAGTATCCTTTGGATCATAATATTTGAGTTGCGGTGAATCTGCCTTCATAACCTCCACAGGAATAACCAAAGAATCACAAAATGCAATTTTCTCGGATCCGGGGTCATACATATTATTGTTGTTTTCATCACTGAAAGCATATATGCTGTATGCAACCGGTTTAAGGTTCCTCAAAGTAAAATATCCCCATTTATCAGTTGTGGCAACCGATTGAGGCAGATTGTTAATTACAGAAGAATCTTTGGCATTAATATACAATGCAACTTTTGCATTCTCTAAAGGGAACAAAGTGGCTGCGTCAACAACTCTTCCGCTGAACATAAGGGAATCAATGGTTTCACCTGTAGAAAAAGAGAATGAATATCCATAAAGAGGATTGCTTTCATTATTATCAACAATTGAATTGCCAAAACTTATGCTATATGTCTGATTTGTGTCAAGAGGTTCCTGAAAGGAAACAATTATACCTTTACCTTTCACTCTGGACTTAAGATTCTTTTTCTGCGGAGGTGACAGGACAATATTCTTATATGCATCCTTCAACTGTACATACTCATTGAAAGACAATAATATCTCACCTTCAGCAAGAGGGAAACCGGTAGTGTTCTGCAAAGGGTTGGTACCAACTACAACAGGCGGTATTGTATCCTTGGGACCACCACTTGGACCAGCCTTTGTGCTTGCACAAGAACTTGTGTGGAAAGTGTACCCCACAACAAGCAGAACAGTAATGATTTTATATAAATTGCTCTTTATTTTTCCAATCATTATTCATTAGATTTAACATCACTTCTTGTTACACTCTCAACACCTTTTACTTTAAGCAGACGCTTGATGATGACATCAAGGTCCTGTGTATCGTGTACATACAAGTCAATATAACCGTCAAAGATACCGTCGTGGGTTTCAAAATGGATCTTTCTGATGTTCACGCTCAGGTCAAGTGTAATAAACTGTGTAATTTCATTTACAATACCCATCCTGTCTATACCTCTCAGACAAACTCTGGCAAGGAAAGAAAGGAATGTATGTTTGGTCCATTTTGCATTAATGATCTTTTCTCCCTGTACAGTTGCAAGGGAAATGGCTTTAGGGCATACCTTCTTGTGTACAATCACATTGTTGTTTGCATCAACAAAACCAACTATGGCATCACCAGGAATAGGGTTACAACAATCCGCAACCTTGTAAGTAAGGGTATTGTCAACAGTATTTTCACCAAGCAGATAATCCTTTTTCTTGTCAATTGCCGGTTTCTTCTCTGCCGGAACGTTCTCCTCTATAAGATCGTCAACTTCATCATTTGCACTTTCAGGGAAGAACTGCAATTTCCAATATTTTACAAACTTGTTCTCATTGTTCTTGCGTAGAATTTTGTCAAGATCATCAAGTTTTACCACACCGGTTGCAATCTTGTTGTACAACTCATCCTTATTGTTGAGTTTGTACTCAAGCAACAGTTTCTTAATAACCCTGTTCTGAACTTTCACTCCAAGCTTGTTCAATTCAGTTTCAAGGATACGTTGTCCTTTGGTAATCGCATCCTGGATATCAGATTTGAGTGCATCATAAACAAGATCCTTGGCTTTTGGTGTATGAACATACTCAAGCCATTCACGTTGCGGTTTCTGGGACTCGGCAGTAATGATTTCCACCTGGTCTCCATTCATAAGCACATGAGAAAGCGGTACAAGCCTGTGATTTACCTTGGCAGCAATTGCCCTGTTGCCAATCTTACTGTGAATATAGTAAGCAAAATCCAAAGCAGTAGCCCCTTTTGGAAGAGGTTTTGAATCGCCCTTAGGGGTAAAAACATAAATTTCTGCAGAAAGCAGCCCTTCGTGGAATTTGTCAAGAAACTCAAGAGCATTGACATCCTTATTCTCAAGCACCTCCCTTACCATAGCAAGCCATTTGTCAAGCTCACTCTCACTTCTTGTCACACCTTTATAGCTCCAATGCGCGGCAACACCCTTTTCTGCAATCTGGTTCATCCTTTCAGAACGTATCTGAACTTCCACCCAGTTTCCGTTCTGGCTCATAAGGGTACAGTGCAGTGCCTCATATCCGTTAGATTTAGGTACACTCACCCAATCCCTCAAGCGGTCCATTTTGGAACGGTAAAACTCCGAGATGATGGAATAGATATCCCAGCACTGTTTTCTCTCACTGATCCCTTCTTTAGGTTCAAATATTATCCTTACGGCAAAAAGATCATAAATCTGCTCAAAAGGAATACCCTTGTTTTCCATTTTTTTCCAGATGGAATAAGGTGTCTTTGTCCTTTTGGTAATGCTGAACTTGTATCCCTCTGCATGAAGGGCCTGCATGATAGGGGAGATGAACTGGTTAATTGAATCACCACGCTCTTCAATAACCCCGTCAATGCGTTTCACAATATCCTGATAATATTCCGGCTCCCTGTATTTGAGCCAGATATTCTCCATTTCAGATTTCATGCTGTAAAGGCCAAGCTTATGGGCAAGAGGAATGAAAATGTACATACTCTCACTCAGAATCTTGTCCTTTTTCCTCTCAGGCATGGAACCAATAGTCCTGAGATTGTGAAGACGGTCTGCAAGTTTTATGAGCACAACCCTCACATCATCATTCAATGTAAGGAGAATCCTTTTGAAGTTCTCCGCCTGCATTGATTTTTCATCATTCTGGTTAGAGTTGTGTTTGCTGTCCATTGCAGACTTGATCTTGGTAAGACCGTCTACAAGAGAGGCAACTTTTGCTCCAAAGAGTCTTGCAAGGTCCTCAACTGTATACTCAGTATCCTCCACAATATCGTGCAGAAGGGCTGCAACAATTGATTTGTAGCCAAGGCCTATCTCCTGAACCACAATTTTTGCAACTGAAATAGGATGAATGATATAAGGCTCACCGGAACGTCTGCGCACACCTTTATGGGCTTCATTAGCAAACTCAAAAGCTCTTACTACATCTTCATATTCCTCCTTGGAAGCACACCTTTTCAGGCTGGCAACTCTCAATGATTCAAATTCCCTTTGGATTAGTTCGTTGTCCTCTTGTGTAAACATATCAGAATCTTAAATCTCTTGTACCTTGTTTTACCGCCTCTAAATTAGCTATTATCTTTTGTTTCTGCGCACTCTCAGGGAGTTTTTCAAGTTCTTTTTCTATAAGTGCATATCCGGCAGCCTTGGTTTTGTCACTTCCATAATCCTCCAGATACTCAGCCATTGTGATGAGCGCATTTGGAGTACAGAACCTCTTTATGAAACCTGGAATGGCAAACTCCATAAAGTGTTCTCCTGTGCGTCCCATCCTGTAACAGGCTGT
>JAEIGA010016926.1_pt1 | contig 11093 bp, 10 predicted proteins | sample 9270691 | NCBI WGS metagenome assembly JAEIGA01 (sample SAMN17057246, study PRJNA624740) | gut metagenome | biome: biome; isolation source: fecal sample | host: Bos grunniens | place: China: Xizang | collected 2019 | reverse complement strand
GGACTTATGGTCATTGAGCCCAACCAGGCAAGAGTTCTCGTATTCTTCGGTAAGTATCGTGGAAATATTCTTAAGGAAGGCTTCTGGTGGATCAATCCATTTATAAGTGTGAAGAAAATCTCTCTCCGCGCAAGAAACCTCAACGCCGATCCTATCAAGGTCAACGACAAAATGGGAAACCCTATTATGATCGGTCTTGTGCTTGTATGGAAAGTAAAAAGAGAGGAAATATATAAGGCCATCTTCAATATCGACACTCCTTCAAAAGTGTTGACAACCACAACAGCAAAGGGCAATGTAGAAATCTCATCTGCCAGCGCAAGCGACTCTCGTATGGACGCTCTTGCTAACTTTGTAACCGTGCAGAGCGATGCCGCTCTCAGACAGGTAGCTGGAAACTATGCCTACGACAGCAATACTGCCGCCGAAGGCGAACTCAGCCTTAGATCAAATGCAGACGAGATCAACGTACTCCTTGAGCAGAAGCTCTCTGAGCGCCTTGACCTTGCCGGCATTGAGGTCGTTGAGGCCCGCATCAATTATCTCGCCTATGCTCCGGAGATTGCAGCAGTAATGCTTCGCCGCCAGCAGGCAGACGCTATCATCTCTGCACGCGAGAAGATCGTAGAGGGAGCTGTTTCTATGGTCAAGATGGCAATCGACCAGCTCTCTGAAAAGGAAATCGTAGAGCTTGACGAGGAGAAGAAGGCAGCTATGGTCAGCAATTTGCTTGTCGTACTCTGCTCTGACGAGTCAGCACAACCTGTTGTAAACACAGGAACTTTGCATCATTAATAGATAACAAGTATCTTTGTAGGATGCCAAAGGAGCAAAATAAAAGTTTTGTACTGCGCATAGACGCGCAGACAATGGAGGCCGTTGAGAAGTGGGCGGAAGATGAGTTCCGCTCGACCAACGGTCAGCTCCAATGGATTATCTCTGAAGCACTTCGCAAGAGCGGACGTCTAAAGAAAAGTAAGAAGGAGAAACCCGATGATTAAAAGACTGACCATAATAGTTCTTGCAGCAGGCCTCTGCTTGTTTTGTGCCAACGCTCAGCGCCCACAGACCCCAAAAGAGCCTTATCCCTATGTAACAGAGGAGGTAAGTTTTGCCAACGAGGCGGAAGGGGCCACCTTGAGCGGCACACTCACCTACCCTGTAATGCATCACATCTATCCTCAGGGCAGCATTCCCGTTGTCTTGATGGTCACAGGCAGTGGTGCTCAGGACCGTAATGAGGAGCTGTTTGGCCACAAACCGTTTCTTGTGATCGCAGACTACCTCGCTAAGAAAGGCATTGCTTCTCTAAGATATGATGACCGTGGAGTAGGCGGGTCAAAGGGTCCTACAGACAACACGACTTCGCTTAACAACAAAGCCGACGCACTCGCAGGCATTGATTATCTTCGCAGCCTGGGCAAATTCGGCAAGGTGGGAGTACTTGGGCATAGCGAAGGCGGCAGCATTGCCTTTATGATGGGCGCGGAAGGAAGCGTAGACTTCCTGATCTCACTCGCAGGACCGGCAGCTGACGGCATCACAATGCTTGTGGGGCAGAACAGAGCCATCCTTCCTCTCGCAGGAGTTAAAGGACAGACGCTAAACGATTACTGCACTGCGCTTGAGCAGGTACTCAAAGATGTAGTTGCGGACCAGATTGGGGATAATCACAAACAACATGTTGAAGAAATCATTAACTCCAAGAGCCTTGAGCTTCCAGGAGCATTGGAGGCTAACCTTGTAGCTGTCATCAAGCAGATGAATCCTTGGATGGTCTGGACTCTCGCCTATAATCCTGAGGAAGACATAAAGAAAATCGGTTGCCCGGCTATGGCAATAAACGGCAGCCTGGACAAGCAGGTAGTCAGCAAGGACAATATCCCGCTACTTGAGAAAAACCTCATAGGCAACGAGAAAAACTTCATCAAGGAGTACCCGGGACTCAATCACCTCTTCCAACCATGCAACGAAAGTACGGCAATGAGCTATCAATTCATCGCCGAAACCATATCAGAAGAAGTTCTGGAAGATATCGCTAAGTGGATTACAAGCGTGAAATAGCAGAAGCCACTTGATCAAGGAGCCATTTAGGTGTGGAGGTCGCTCCGCAAATGCCCACAAAATCACTAGTCAGGAACCAGGCTGGGTCTATCTCAGATGGAGAACCGATGTGGTAGGTACGGGCATTTTCCTTTTTACAGAGGTCATACAAGACCTTGCCGTTGGAGCTGGAACTACCTGCCACAAAAACTATCACATCATGCTCGCGGGCAAACGCCACAAGTTCCTTGTGTCTTGAAGCAACCTGAGAACAGATTGTGCGATGTACCAAGAGAAGCGACTCAGGCATCTTTGACGCAAGATATTCAGCAATAGCCTCATACCCTACAGGGCTCATCGTAGTCTGAGAAAACAGCTCCACAGGACGATCAAAAGCAAACTCATCTACCGCCGTTAACGCTTCAAGCTGGGCAGTAGTCTGCACCACTATCACATCACCATCAACCTGCCCCACCAGGCCCAACACCTCCGGATGGCCTTCCTTGCCATAGATAATCACCTTTCCCCCAGCGGGTTTAGTTCTGGCATAGGCCTCGCGAATCTGTTTCTGAAGACCAAGCACCACAGGACAGGTGCAGTCAATGAGATTAAAACCAAGCGAAGACACTTGCTGATAAACAGCAGGCGGCTCTCCATGTGCACGGATCAAAAGCGTTTTCTGCTCGGAAGCTGACGCCAACTCAGGAAGGTCAGCAATAGAGATAGTTTCCAAGCCAAGCGAATTCAACCTTGCGAGCTCTTCCTCGTTATGCACAATTGCACCAAGAGAATACAGACTGCCACCATGCTCATCAAGGAAACGCTCGGCAGTTCCTATCGCCCTGATTACTCCGCCACAGAAGCCGGATTGCTTGTCAATCTCTACTCTCATTACAAAATACCAAACTTACCCTGGATGAGACCTTGCACCCACGCAAGCTCTTCCTTCATTGTCATATCAGAATTATCTAGAGTATAGGCATCATCGGCCTTTTTCAGAGGAGATGTCTCTCTATGAGAATCTATATAATCCCTTTGCTGGAGGTTTTCAAGAACTTCCTGCAGATCAGGGTTCTGTCCCTTTGCGACCATCTCATCATAACGGCGTTTTGCTCTCACTTCAGCAGACGCAGTCATAAAGATCTTTATCTCTGCATCAGGGAAAACAGTTGTACCGATATCTCGTCCGTCCATCACTACCCTGCCTCCCTCGGAGAAGGCGTGGAGTCTCTCATCTACCCAAGCACGCACATAAGGCACTGTTGCAATCGGGCTCACCTGAGACGATACGGTCATAGATCGGATCTGGCTCTCTATACACTCAGAGCCCATATAAAGCTGGCTACCAGCCTCAAAATGCAGGTCTAGCTCCTTGAGCGCATCCTTGAGGCTATCCGAAATGACATTATCCGGAGAGATGTAACCATTCTGCTGAGCAAAATAAGTCACGCCACGATACATCGCACCCGAGTCCAGGTAAAGGAAATCAAACTTCTTGGCGAGCAACTTGGCAAACGAACTCTTTCCTGTAGAAGAATATCCATCTACGGCAATCTTAATATCTGGAACTCTCATTTCTCTTACTTGTTTAGTTTGGACTCATATTCTGCTTTTGCTCTCTCAACCGAAACACTTCTCTTCAGCACAAATCCTGATCCCAGGTACTTGGTTCTGACATCCTCGTCACTTGCAAGTTGCTCAGGAGTGCCTTCCTGAAGGATGGATCCTTCATACAGAAGGTATGCTCTATCTGTAATCGCGAGTGTTTCACCCACATTATGATCGGTAATGATGACACCGATATTGCGATACTTCAGCTTTGCAATAATATACTGAATATCCTCAACGGCGATCGGATCCACGCCAGCAAACGGCTCATCAAGCAGAATGAATTTTGGATCGATAGCGAGAGCACGGGCGATCTCACAGCGACGTCTCTCTCCACCGGAAAGCTGTATACCCAATGACTTGCGCACCTTAGAAAGATTGAACTCATCAATCAACGACTCCATCTTCTCAAGACGCTGAGCCTTAGGGATACCCTTCATCTCCATTACGGAGAGAATATTGTCTTCCACAGACATCTTCCTGAAGACAGATGCATCTTGAGGGAGATATCCCACGCCCTTCTGAGCACGCTCATACATAGGAAGCTCCGTAATTTCTTCATCTTCAAGAAATACTCTACCTTCATTGGGCTTTATCTGCCCTGTAATCATATAAAAACTGGTAGTTTTACCGGCACCGTTTGGGCCAAGAAAACCTACAATTTCTCCTTGATTAACCTCCATAGACACGCCCTTTACGACGGTACGGAGACCATATTTCTTAACTAAATTCTGGCAATATAATTTCATCTTTAACTATCTTATATCCAAGCCAAGATCTATCACAAAATCCCTTACCTCTTCGTTGCGCTTAATCAAATCATCTGCCTTTTCAGCTGGCATATATTTAATATCTTCCTTTTCCTCGTCAGGAATAACATAAGGTTCAAGTCTGAGAAGTCCGCAGTTCATGATTGCACAGAACTTATTCTCCATATCGCGGAGCATCTTCTCCTCAATCCACTTCTTCTGAGCCTCATTGGTCACAGAAAACTCAACAAGCTTCTTCCCTTCCGACTCGCTGATGATGAGTGTAGCCTTTGCCAACGCTGTTGACAGACGAGGCTGAGCTGCATATTTGAGCGCAAGATCGTTCCACTTTTCCTTGAGTGCATCATCAGAAGGAAGCTGCACCTCCTGGCGAACCCTCACCTCCGGCTTTACTTCCTCCTCCTTCTCATTCATCAGAGACGAGAGCGAGAGCGAAGACGCAAATCTGCTAGCTTTCTTTGGGGCTGCCGGCGCTGGTTTCTCTGATGCCGGAGTCTCGACTACAGGTGCTGCCGGAGCAGTCTGAACTGGCGCAGCAGGGGCAGGGGCCTGCGGAGCGGTCTGAACCGGTGCAGATTGAACCGGCATGGTCTGGACTGGCGCGGTCTGGACTGGCGCAGGCTGAATTGGCGCAGCCGAAGCTGGTTCTCTATTGAGGAACGAGAGATTCATGAGCGCGAGCTCGATGTGCAGACGCTGGTTGGCCGAGCCACGGTATGAGGCTTCGCATTTGCTGCAGACATTTATACCTTCATAAAGAAACTTTACCGAGCATTTATCGGCTTGCTCCTTGTACCTCTTCTTCAAAGATGCCGGCATATCAAGAAGCGAGTCAAGGCCTGCAGTCCTGCTCACAAGCAGGTCACGCAAATGCTCTGCAAGGGCACTGACAAAATACAGCGCATTGAAACCCTTTGAAAGAACCTCATCAAACAAAAGCATCGCCGATGCGTAGTCTCCGCCAAGGAAATAATCTACAAGGCGGAAGCTGTATTCATAATCCAGAACATTGAGATTACGAAGAACATCTTCATAACGTATCGTGGTCCCACAGAAGGCGACGCTCTGATCAAAAAGAGTCAAGGCATCTCTCATCGCGCCATCAGCCTTGTGGGCAATCACATGTAGAGACTCTTCGTCTATAGTAATGCCTTCTTTTACTGCAATGGAAGAAAGGTTGGAAACGATATCAGGTATACTGATGCGGTTGAAGTCGTAGGTCTGGCAACGCGAGAGGATGGTAGGAATAATCTTATGTTTCTCTGTAGTTGCAAGGATGAATATAGCGTGTGCAGGCGGTTCCTCTAGAGTTTTAAGGAATGCATTGAATGCAGAAGAAGAAAGCATATGCACCTCATCGATGATATAGACAGAATAACGTCCTGTCTGAGGTGGAATTTGAACCTGCTCCATCAGGTTCTTGATATCCTCTACACCATTGTTTGAAGCGGCATCCAGCTCGTGGATACAATATGAGCGGCCTTCTTTAAATGACAAGCAAGACTCGCACTCTCCACAAGGCTCAAGATCCGCACCCGGATTTTCACAATTTATGGTCTTTGCAAAGATTCGCGCAGCGCTGGTTTTTCCGACACCTCTAGGTCCGCAGAAAAGGTAGGCGTGTGCGAGTTGACCTCTTAGAATAGAATTCTTGAGCGTTTTTGCTATATTATCCTGTCCGACAAGTGTTTCAAAGCTGTCGGGACGATATTTGCGAGCTGATACAATATATTCTGACATAGAATACAAATGTAATGATTAATTCGTAACTTTGAACCGTGAAGAATATAGCAAAACATATTTTTATTTTACTGGCTTTCCTGCTATGTACCCTTGAAGCGTTTCCTCAGGGGAAGGTATATACACGCAAGGCAAAGCTTGAGGATTTCCCTATCAGTACAACTAAAGTCGTAATAGACGGCAACTCATTTCTAGGCATCGCGCTGAGGGAAGAAATCGCCCTCAGATGGAGGATTTCCCCTTATGAGCACTGCACTCCTCAAGAGTATGAGCAGCTCAAGACCAACCATAGCTACTACTTCATCAATCTCATAGAGGAGGAGGGCATCGCTTTTCTTGTGCTCACCAAGGGAGGTAAAGAGGAAGACAGCGATCAGTTCAAGAGGCCATTTGAAGTGGTGAGAGTTCCGTTTGCAAGCGTCGGAGACCCAAGCGGAAGGGAGCTCATATTTATGGGCGCTTTTGTTGACATACTTCAGATATTTGTCGAGGACGCTATGCTTGCAGATCAGGTTGCATATAGCGGATTGAAACATTACAATAGCACAAAACTCTCTCACAAAGTCATTTATCTTGACCCCGAGAGGGCTGACGAGCAATATCTGAACAACACTCCCGGAACACTGGTCGGAATCTGCATCGCGCCGACAGAAATCAGCAAGAGAAGCTATTGCTACAAGATGCTCATCACAGCTGACAGCCACGAGCTATATTATTACAAGAAAGTCAAGTATAGAGGCTCAAAGGATGCAGCTTTTACCGATTCTGAAATAAAGCAATTCATAAACAGAGATGGAATCATCGCTCAATAAATATCTCAAGGCTCATAGCTCTGTCCCTTCTGAAATGCTCTCTTGGCTTGAGAAGCAGACTCACTTGCGCACCAACTACGGAAGAATGCTGTCCGGGAGCGTACAAGGAGAGTTGCTCAAGCTTCTGGTTGAGATCTCCGGAGCACAGAGAATACTTGAAATCGGTTCTTTTACCGGTTATTCAAGTACTTGCATGGCTCTAGGGCTCAAAGAGGGTGGCAGCATCGATGCTCTTGAGCTCAATGACGAGCTGGAGGATCTGATGAGAGAGGCTTGGGAAAAAGCCGGAGTAGAGGACAAGATCAATCTTCACATCGGAGATGCCAGCAAGACATTGGAAAGTTTTGCCGACAGGCTGCACTACTATGATTTTGTATTTATTGATGCCAACAAGAGAGAATACAGCAGATACTACGATCTTGTATTTCCTCTAGTAAAAGTGGGCGGCATCATCGTAGCCGACGATGTACTCTGGGATGGCAAGGTATTGGAGGAAATCCCGTCCAAAGATGCTCAGACTCAGGGCCTTCTGCAATTCAACGATATGGTAGCAGAAGACCGTCGCGTTGAAAAGGTAATGATACCTCTACGCGACGGCCTTACTATTATTGTCAAGAAATCTGATTAAAGATTTACAAAATCCTCAACGTTTTTAGGTGTAACGACCTCATCTCCCAAGATGAGCAGTCGGTCTACGACGTTGTCCAGCTCTCGGATATTTCCCGGCCAGGTCTTATTGCAAAGAAGTTCCACAGCTTCTTTTGAGAAACTACGTGCACGTCCGCCTTCTGTATGTTTCTCTATGAAATGCTGCACCAAGATCGGAATATCCTCCTTGCGCTGGTCAAGAGAAGGTACTTCTACAATTATAACGCTCAGACGATGGTAAAGGTCTTCACGGAAACGGCCTTCAGCAATCTCTTTTCTGAGGTCTTTGTTGGTTGCTGCAATCACTCGCACATCCACTACGATATCCTTGTCCGAACCCACTCTTGAAAGCTTCTTCTCCTGAAGAACCCTCAGAACCTTGGCCTGGGCAGCAAGAGACATATCGCCGATCTCATCGAGGAAAAGCGTACCGCCTTCTGCCTGCTCAAACTTACCCTTATGTTGCTTGATAGCAGAGGTAAACGATCCTTTCTCGTGTCCAAAGAGCTCACTCTCAATGAGTTCGCTTGGTATCGCAGCACAATTCACCTCAATGAAAGGGTTGGCACTTCTAAGACTCTGCTGATGAAGATTCCTTGCAACAAGCTCTTTTCCTGATCCGTTAGGACCGGTAATCAAGACTCTCGCATCAGTAGGCGCAACCTTGGATATAATATCGCGGATCTTCTGTATCGGAGCAGATTTTCCGATCATATCAGCACCATAGACTTTCTTCTTCAGAGCCTTATTCTGCGTGGTAAGGATTGTGCGCTCGCCCGCATTCTTTATCGTAATCAATACCCTATTGAGATCAAGAGGCTTCTGAATAAAATCAAATGCTCCCTTTTTAATGCACTCAACAGCAGTATCGATATCTCCGTGTCCTGAAATCATGACTACTGCAGCATCGATGCCCATTGAGTTGATTTTCTCAAGGACTTCAATGCCATCCATACCAGGCATCTTAATATCACAGAAGATTACATCAAATTTCTCTTTCTCAACTATAGACAAGGCCACAATCCCGTCTTCTGCAGTCTCAACGCTATATCCTTCGTCACAAAGAATCTCCTTGAGGGAGTTGCGTATCGATCTTTCGTCGTCTACAATAAGTACTCTCATAAGCTAAATATTAACGTCAATCTTCAAGCGAGTTTCGTGCCAAAGATTATCCAATCTGGGCTCCGTTATTAAGACACTCCTGAGGAGTGATGAAACGCATCTTGCCGTCACCCTGCTTTGCCATCAAAATCATACCCTTGCTCTCAATGCCACGGATCTTGCGAGGCTGGAGGTTTGCAAGGATACAGATCTGCTTGCCAACCATATCTTCAGGGCTATAGAATTCGGCTATGCCGGAAACGATCACTCTCTTATCAATGCCTGTGTCAATAGTGAGCTTGAGAAGCTTGTCTGTCTTAGGGACTCTCTCTGCTTCAAGGACTGTCGCTGTGCGGATGTCCAACTTCTCAAAATCCTCAAAGCTGCACTCAGCTTTCTGAGGCGCTACCTGTGCTGCCTCGATTGCCTTCTGCGCTTCCTCGTTTGCTTTGCGGATATCACGCAATCTCTGGAGCTGGGCTTCGATCTCCGCGTCTTCTACCTTAGCAAAGAGAAGCTCTGCCTGGGCAATCTCGTGTCCCTCAGGGAGGATTGACTCGAGTCCGAGCATTTCCCAATCAAGCACTACTGCCTTGTCGCAGCTGCAAGATCCAGCTTCTGCGCAAGTGTGAAGCGCCGAGCCTTCTCTATCAGCCTTGTGGTCTACGCCCGCTTTGAGACCCACGTTGAGCATATTGCGAAGTCTCTCGCAAGCAAATGGAGTAAACGGCTCAAATGCGATTGCAAGGTCGCAGCAGATCTGAAGCGAAACATTAAGAATAGTCGCAGTGCGGTCGAGATCAGTCTTAGCAACCTTCCAAGGCTCGGTGTCAGAAATATATTTATTTCCGAGTCTGGCGATAGACATTGCATCTTTGAGCGCCTCGCGGAAACGGTAATTCTCAAGATTCTTCTCCATTGAAGCCTTGAGCTCAGGCACCTGTGCAAGGGTCTGCTTATCTATATCCTGCAGCTGTCCAAGAGCCGGAACCTTACCGCCGAAGTATTTGTGTGTGAGCACGATAGCGCGGTTTACAAAGTTACCGAAGATTGCCACCAACTCACTGTTATTGCGCTGCTGGAAGTCTTTCCAGCTGAAGTCGTTGTCCTTGGTTTCAGGAGCATTGGCTGTGAGAACATATCTCAGAACGTCCTGCTTGCCCTCAAAGTCATTGAGGTATTCGTGTGCCCACACTGCCCAGTTGCGTGAAGTCGAAATCTTATCTCCCTCGAGGTTGAGGAACTCGTTGGCAGGAACATTTTCCGGAAGGATGTACCCGTCACCGTAGGCCTTGAGCATTGAAGGGAATACGATACAGTGGAAAACGATATTATCCTTGCCGATGAAGTGCACGAGGCGAGACTCCTCGCTCTTCCACCAATTCTGCCAAGTATCAGGAAGGAGTTGCTGAGTATTTGAGATATATCCGATAGGAGCATCAAACCACACATAGAGAACCTTGCCCTCTGCGCCCTCAACAGGCACAGGAACACCCCAATCAAGGTCACGGGTCACAGCTCTTGGCTGAAGACCAAGATCGAGCCAGCTCTTCACCTGACCATAGACATTGCTTCTCCACTCCTTGTGTCCATCAAGGATCCACTCTCTGAGCCACTGCTCGTAGTCCTGGAGCGGAAGATACCAGTGAGTGGTCTTCTTCTTGATCGGTTCTGCACCGCTGAGCTTACTCTTAGGGTTAATGAGCTCCTCTGGGCTGAGAGTACTGCCACACTTCTCGCACTGGTCACCATAGGCACCTTCTGCACCACATTTAGGGCAAGTACCCACAATATAACGGTCAGCAAGGAAGGTCTGAGCCTGAGGATCATAGTACTGCTCGCTCTCACGAGTCACAAACTTGCCCTCCTTGTGGAGTTTCTCAAAAAACTCAGATGCGTTCTTGGCGTGAACCTCCGAAGAAGTCCTGCCATAGACATCGAAGTTGATACCAAGTCCGGCAAATGACTTGTCAATTATGTTATGATACTGATCCACAATATCTTGAGGAGTGCAACCCTGCTGACGAGCCTTGATAGTGATAGGCACGCCATGCTCATCTGAGCCACACACATAAAGTACATCTTCTCCTTTCATGCGCAGATATCTCACATATATATCTGCTGGCACATAAACACCTGCGAGATGGCCGATATGAATCGGACCGTTGGCATATGGAAGCGCGCAGGTCACAAGGGTTCTTTTATAATTCTTGTCCATTATTATGATTGTTTTTCTCTTCCTGATTTAACTCTGATACGTTGTAATGCATTTTGAAGCAGGACCATCTGTTTCATAATATCTTCCTGCTCCTCTATTGAAGCCTGTGCAAGTGCACGGGTAAGTTTCTTGATGTGCTCTTCAACCCTTTTT